>Ga0233439_10001580_pt1 | contig 28607 bp, 24 predicted proteins | sample SI_123_September_6_FD_182713 | JGI IMG/M metagenome (GOLD analysis project Ga0233439, IMG submission 182713) | Seawater microbial communities from Saanich Inlet, British Columbia, Canada - SI_123_September2016_100_MG | ecosystem: Environmental > Aquatic > Marine > Inlet | place: Canada: British... | reverse complement strand
ATTTCTCATATGGAGCTGTAGCTACACCTTTTTCAGTAATGATTCCTGCAATAAGTTCAGGAGGAGTCATATCAAATGCCGGATTAATGACATTAATATCATCAGGTGCAGTCTTTTTATCACCAATTCCAGTAACTTCACTTCCTTTTCGCATTTCAATAATGACATCATCGGCTTTTGTCTCCAAATCAATTGTGGACAATGGTGCTGCAACATAAAATGGAATTCCATGCTGTTTTGCCATTGTTGCTACCTGGTATGTTCCAATTTTATTAAAGACATGACCAGTCTTTACAATTCTATCTGCACCCACTACAACTTTGTTTACCAATCCATTTGCCATCGAATATCCCACAGCAGTATCAGGAACTAAACTAACATCAAATCCATCATGTTTTAACTCAAATGCAGTTAAACGAGAACCTTGTTGAATTGGTCTAGTTTCAGTAGCAATTACCTTGACATTTTTTCCACTTTCCCTAGTTGCTCTAATTACACCCAATGCAGTTCCATATGCCACAGTAGCTAAAGCACCTGCATTACAGTGAGTCATTATAGTATCATTATCATCAAAAAGAACCGAACCATTCTTTCCCATAGATTTGTTAATCTCAATATCTTCGTCTGCCATTTTTTTAGCAGTAGAAATTACCAATTCTCTAATTTGTTCTACGGTTTCTCCAGTTTTTGCAATACTCATGATTTTATCTAATCCCCAACCCAAGTTTACTGCAGTAGGTCTGGTTGCAAATAATATTTTTCTTGCATCTTCTAAATCAGACAATAGATCATCTTTTGTTGTTGCTTTACTTTGCAAAACAGCTAATCCTAATCCAAATGCACCAGATACTCCAATTGCGGGGGCACCTCTTACTATCAAAGTTTTGATGGCATTTGCCACTTGATTAAAATCATCATATTCTACAAAAATAAGTTCATTAGGTAATTTAGTCTGTTCAATCATTATTACTTTATTATCTTTCCATTCAACTGTTCTAATAGAAGAATCAATTTCGACAGGTTTACTCATAGATTTTCTAATTAATTCCCTTATTTTAACGAAATAATCAATTAAGAAACATAGTTTCCAAAATTCTAATTCGTTAAACATTATATTCTAAAAAAATAGTGTAATTCCATTGATTACAAAATTAGATCTTCAAAATGTGGATAAAAAAAAGATGTACTTGGTTTATGATAAATGGTCAGAAATTGCTGAAAATACGTATAAAGAAAATTGGCAATCTTTGAAATACCAAAACGTAAATCATATAGTTTTTGCAGGAATGGGTGGATCAGGATCTATTGGAGATATTTTTTCAGCCATATTATCTCAAACAAAATTACATGTTACAGTGGTTAAAGGTTACACGTTACCTAAAACAGTGGACAAAAATTCGTTAGTGGTTATCACCAGTGTTTCAGGAAATACAGCAGAAGCATTAACAATTTTAGAACAAACAAAATATCTAGAATGTAAAGTAGTTGCAATTTCATCAGGTGGAAAAATTGAAAAAATTTGTAAGGAAAATAAAACTGAATACAGAAAAATTAAAGAATATAATTCGCCTAGAGCTTCATTAGTTAGTTTTATTTATTCAATGTTAAAAATATTAGAATTCATAATTCCAATTAAAAAAGAAGAAATTATTGAATCATTACAAAATATTAAAAAATTAGAAAATCAAATATCTTCAAATAATTTAACGGATTCTAATCAAGCATTAAATTTAGCAAAAGAAATTTCGGGGATTCCATTAATCTATTATCCTTGGGGATTACAAGCTGCAGGTATTAGATTTAAAAATTCATTACAGGAAAATGCAAAAATGCATGCAATAGTTGAAGATGTAGTAGAGGCATCACATAATGGAATTGTAGCATGGGAAAAGAAATCACAAGTTTTTCCAATATTATTACAAGGAAATGACGATAATATTAAAACAAAAGAAAGATGGAAAGTACTTAAAATTTATTTTGATGTTAATAAAATTGAATTCAAAGAAATATTTTCAATTAAAGGAAATATTCTATCTAAATTAATGAGTTTAATTTATCTACTAGATTACACATCAATTTACAAAGCAGTGATATCTAAAATAGATCCGACTCCTGTAAAATCAATAGATTTTATTAAATCCAGACTAGATGAATGATATTCCTGCTACAACTTTAAAAGGTCATTAGTGAAATCGAAAATATGAAAATAGTTATTGGAATACCAGCTTATAATGAAGAAAAAAACATAGCTGGTCTCTTAATTAAATTAAAAAAAATATCTCAAGACATAATTGTATGTAATGATGGTTCTAATGATTTAACAGGAAAAATTGCTGAGGGATTGGGTGCAATTGTTATTGAACATGAAAAAAATTTAGGATATGGTTCAGCGATAAAAAGTATTTTTTTAAAAGCCCATGAAGTAAATGCAGATGTTTTAGTTACATTTGATGCTGATGGCCAACATAGAATTGAAGATATCAATGTAATTTTAGAACCAATAAAAAATAATATTGCAGATGTTGTTATTGGTTCTAGATTTTTAAATAACAATCAAGAAATTCCAGAATACAGGAAAATTGGAATAAAAGCCATTACAAAATTAACAAATGTTACAGGAGGAACAAAAATTACAGATTCACAAAGTGGATTTAGAGCTTATAGTAAAAAAGTCTTAGAGGAAATTAAACCACAAGAATCAGGAATGGGCATATCAACAGAGATTTTAATTAAAACACAAAAAGCTGGTTTTAAAATTATGGAAGTACCAATTATTATTTTGTATGAAGGTGATACCTCAACACATAATCCAATTAGTCATGGATCATCAGTGATTTTAAGTACTCTAAAATATGTAGCAATTGACCGTCCTCTTGTATTTTATGGCATACCAGGAATTATTTTTTTACTAGTAGGTCTAGCATTTGGAGTATGGGCAATTCAAATTTATTCTGAAGAAGGACAACTAATTACAAATATTGCATTAATAGGAGTAAGTGGAGCCATAATGGGTACAATACTAATACAAACAGCCACAATATTATATTCAATTGTAAGCGTTGTTAAACATTAAATCAATACAATAAATCGCATTATTTAATTAGATAGTAAATAAAATTAAAATAGAAAAATTTTGGAAATAGTAAATTTAGAAAAAACTACTGCAATAATTACTGGAGGTGGAGGTTTACTAGGTAGAACTTATACTGCAACTTTATTGGAAGCAGGTGCTAAAGTTATAATAATTGATAAAAAAGTTGATGAAAGTAAAATTAAAAAATTAATTAAAAAAGAATCTAAATTAAGTCAAGAAAAAATAAAAAATATAAAATTTGTTGAATGTGATATAACAGATCCAATACAAGTGAACAATAATTTTATTAAACTTCAAAAGTCATTAAAAAATTTAAAAATTTTAGTTAATAATGCATCATTAGTAAAACAAGTTGGAAAAGAAGATTTGATAGATACTTACAAACCATTTCTAAAAATGAAAGTAGAGGATTGGGAAGAATATTTTTCAGTTGACTTAACAGGAACTTTGTTAATTTCTCAAAAATGTATTCCACATATGAAAAAAAATGGAGGAGGTTCAATTATTAATATTTCATCAACTTATGGAATTTTATCACCAGATCAAAGACTATACAAATATTTTAATAAAAAATTAAGTAAAAAAATGAAAAATCAAGGTATAGAAATAGAAAAGCCAATAGGATATTCAATAAGTAAATCAGGAATTTTGAATCTTACAAGATTTCTAGCAACAAAATTTGCTGAAAATAAAATTAGAGTAAATACACTAACATTAGGAGGAGTGTATGATGATAATCCTCCAGAATTTGTTAAAGATTATTCTGAAAGAACACCTCTAAAACGTATGGCAAATAAAGAAGAATATGCAGGACCACTATTATTTTTAGCATCAGATATGTCATCATACATGACAGGTTCTAATCTAATAGTAGATGGGGGATGGAGTGCATGGTGATTAATTTTTAAAGTCTATTTTTGGTAATGAATTATGTATAAAATTAAGATTAATGAAAATAAAACGATAGGAGAAAATGAATACCCATTCATTATTGCAGAAATTGGCAATAATCATAACGGTAATTTAGACACAGCTATGAAATTAATTGAAAGTGCAAAAGAATCTGGAGCAGATGCGGTAAAATTTCAAGTTAAAAATATTGAAAAATCTTTTGCAAAAGATTTATTGGATTCACCATATGTTAATGAAAATTCATTTGGAAAAACATATCGTGAACATAAAATGGCTTTAGAATTTTCTGAAGAGCAAATGAAACAACTTTATGATTTTGCAGCCAAAATAGACATAATTTGTTTTTCAACTCCATTTGATACAGATTCTGTAGACATGTTAGAAAGAATAGGAAATTCAATTTATAAAATATCTTCATTTCATGTAACAGATTTAAATTTAATTAAATATGTATGTCAAACAAAAAAACCAATTATAATATCAACAGGTATGTCTACAATAGAAGAAATTGATAAAGCCATAGAATTAATTAAAAAATACACAAAAGATTTTGTTATAATGCATTGTGTATCATGTTACCCTACAGAAGATGAAGATGTTAATTTGAATGTCATTCCAACTTTAAAAAATAGATATAATTGTCCAGTTGGATATTCAGGACATGAAAGAGGAATTGCAATTACTGCTTCAACGGTTCTTTTAGGAAGCTGTGCAATTGAGAGACACTTTACATTAGATAGAACAATGAAAGGACCAGATCATGCATCGTCAGTTGAACCAATTGGACTAAATGATATCGTAACAAGATCAAAAAAAATATTTAATGCAATGGGAACATCTGAAAAAAATGTACTTGATTGTGAATTAAAAAATCGTAAAAAATTTAGAGGATACTAACTATTTTTTTAATTGAATTATTAAATCAGAAATTTCTCTAAAAACACCTTGACCACCATTTGTTTTACAAATATAATTAGAAATTTTTTTCACTGCAAAATTTCCATCCATAGGTGTTGCAGAAAACCCAACTAATTTCATAATTTCAATATCATTGATGTCATCACCAATATATGCAATTTCAACATTAGTAACATTATACTTTTTTGATATTTCAGGAAGCATTTCTTCCTTTTTTGAAATATTTGAATAAAGTTCTGCTATCTTAATCTTTTTTGCCCTTTCTTTAACTATTTTTGAATTTTCTCTAGTTAACAAAATGGACTTAATTTTATTTTGTAATAATAATTCCATACCCATACTATCTTTTGTATTAAATTTTTTCATGCATTCTCCTTCTTGATTATAATACATACCGCCATCAGTTAATACTCCATCAACATCAGTAATTACGAGTTTAATTTTTTTTAATTTCAATTTAAGTTCTAAATCCATGATAATTATGTAAAAATGGTTATAATAAAGACTATTAAAAAATATTTGTGAAAGCTATTTGCATTATTCCAGCAAGAGGAGGTTCAAAAGGAGTTAAAAAGAAAAATATTAAAAAAATTAATGGGAAACCATTACTAGGTCATGTAATACAATCTACAAAAAAATCAAAAATTTTTGAACATGTAATTGTATCAACAGAAGATGATGAAATTGCTAAAATTGCTAAAAAATTTGGTGCAGAAGTACCATTTAGAAGACCAAAAAGATTAGCATCAGATTATGCACCAATGGATAAGGTTTTGTTACATGCAGTACAAGAATTGTATAAATTAAATTATAAATTTGATATATTCGTATGGCGAGATGCAACAACACCATTTATCAAATCTGAAGACATTAGAAATTCAATACAATTACTAGAGAAAAAGAAAGTTCCCATAGTTAGCGGTGTTTATCGCCAACATCTAAACCCTTATTTCAATATAGTAGAAACAAAATCCAACGGTTTCTTGAAATTATGTAAACCATTAAAAGTCAAAGCACGATCTAGACAGGAAGCACCCCCAGTTTTTCAGTTAAATGGATTATATGTCTATGATGCAAAAAAATTTTTAAAAATTAAAAAAACTGACCTTTCAAAAACCTTACCATATGAAATTCCAGTAGAAAATGGATTAATGATAGATACACCATTTGAATTTAAAATGGCTAAACTACTTTTAGAAAATAAGATTAAAAAATACTAAGAATATTTTTTATGTTGATTAATTTTATCAATGTGTCGCATAGCTAAATATTCAAGTAAAACTTATTTTTCTTCTAAAAATAATTTTAAATTATTTTCATCAATTGTTGAATCAACATAACCTCCACTTGAAGTGAATTTTTCGTTAAAATCACTCAAAAATTCCGTAAAAGTAAAATTAATTATCTCAGAAGATAAAATTTTCATGTATTTTGCTAAATCTTGAAAGTCAACTTTAGTTTTTAAAGATGTTTTAATTATTTTAGGCAAATTTTCTAATGAATTCACCTTTTTAACAGAAGGTAAAATTGAATAAATTGCAGATCCAAATATCACAGAAGGTTTTTGATATTAATCATATTTCTGTAATAATCAAAAATAGAGAAAAAAATAAAAGCATTATTTTTTAACTAAAATTTTCCACCAGACACTTTCAGTACCATCTTGATTTACATGTTTATCATCTTGTAAAAAGATTATATTAAAATAATTCTTCAATACATCTTCAAGTTCAGATTTATCAAAGAAAAATCGAGTTATTCCTTTATACTCAAATGCATGATCAGATATTTTATTACCAAAATTGAAATATTTGTCACCAGGTTTTTTTGTTGAAAAAAGAAACAAAGAATCATCGTTCATTAAATTGGAAATATTAAAAAATATGCTATCAAGTTGAGATAAATTAAAAAATTGTAATGCTAAATTGGAATATATTAAATCAAATTTTTTGTTAAGAAAGTCAAAAGGTTTTTTTGTATCATGCACAAATAAGTTTAAATTTTTTAAATTAGATTCATTTTTTATTTTTTTAACAAAATTTATTGCATTTTCAGAGATATCAGTTGCAGTTACATCATATCCATATTTTGCAAAAAAAACAGAATCTCGACCTTGACCACAACCTAATTCTAAAATTTTTTGAAAATGATACTTATCAATTAATTCTTTTGCAGAATTTGCCAAAATCGTTTGTCCAGTTCCAAAATAATTTTCTTTTGAATACAACTCATTCCAATAACCAAGTTTTTTTAATTCACTTCCAACATCAGATGATTCAAGTTCTGTCAATATTATATCTAAATTTATTGCATAATTAAATTTTATATATTTATACTTGCTAATTTGATTTAGATAAATTAACTAAGAATTTAAAATGTTATTCATTTCTGATCGTAATTGATCAACTTTATCTATTTTTAAATCAATTAAATTAATTGTTTCATTAGGATCGTTAGATAAATCATACAATTCTTCAGTATTATTATGAATATTTTTAATATACTTCCAGTCATCAGTTCTAACTGCATATACATTAGGTTCTTTTGGTGGTTGTCCAGAGTTTAACGGATTTCCAGATTGTGAAAATGAAATACGAGATTCTTTTTTACCATTAATAATAGGAACTAAACTTTCACCATCCATTTTAGCAAAAGTGCCATCTAATGGAATTGACAAATATTCTAAAATTGTTGGTAAAATATCAATAGAGCGGACTTGATTTTTCAAAATAAGAGGAGATATACCAGGTGAGTAGAAAAGGGCTGTTGAAATTAAAGTAGTATCGTAACAAAAAACACCATAAGCTCTTTCACCAAATTTTTCTCCAGTACTAATTCCATGGTCAGAAATCACTACTAGTAAAGTATCTTCATCTAAGCCTAAAAATTTGAAATGTTGGAAAATTTCTCCCAGATATTTATCTGCATTTTGAAATAATTCATCATAAAATTTTGCATTTTTTTCTTTATTTGAAAAATACTCTTCACTAAAATTATCATATTTTTTTAAAACTTTCTGCATAATTCCAGTATGAATTTTGCTGTAATGAAGATATAAGAAAAAAGAATCATCAGATTGTTTTAATTTTTTCATTTTTTCTAATAATAATTTATGTCGTTCTGTAAGATTATCATTTAATTCATCATGAATATTTAATTCATCAAATCCATCAGGTGGTAAAATTAATTTATTAATTGAATCACCAAAAGTACGATAACCATTGTCATTAAGAAATTTTGGTAAAGTTTTGTAAATAGTTTTTTTAAAATTAGGAGTTTTCCAATAGCTATTTACTCCATTTTTAAATCCATAAGTTCCAGAAAATACTGCATGCATAGCAGCAATTGTAAATGGTGCATAAGCAATAACTTTTGAAAAAAATGCACTTTTGGATATAAGATTACTATAGTTGGGTGCATTAAACATTCGATCTACTCGTGCTCCATCCATAGTAATAAATACAATATTCATGGATTATTACAAAATTAACCAAGATATAATGATTATTACGAAATAATTAATTTGGTAAAATTAATTAAATATATCCCATTTTTTTCAATTCAGATTCTATTTCTTTAGAAACATCATCACTTTCATTAATTTTTAATTCTTCATGATTTGTCAAAATTTTTTCTAATATAGATTCCATTTCAGAAACTTTTCCAATATTTTTGTTTGCAATATTTTTTTCCTCAAGTGGATCATTTGTGAGATCAAATAAATGAACTCGATTAGATTTTGAATCTTTATCTCGAAAATATTTGAATTGAGATGTTCTAATACCTATTACATCATTTGATTTTATATCAATCAAAGGATTACTTTCAATATACGCAGGAAGTTCTTCAAATTCTGCCTCATTTTTTAAAGGAATTAAGCTACTACCATCAAAAGAAGAATCATTGACATTGATTTTTACAAGAAAACAGATAGTAGGTAAAACATCAATTAATCTAACCTGTTTACTGAATATTTTATTTTGATCAATATTGTTTCCAACAAACAGTAAAGGAACACATAATTTTTCATCATAGAGATCATGATCAATGGAAAAATGTCCAGACATTAATGCCCTCTCCTCATAAGAATTTAAATTATATTTTGATAGTATTTCTAATTTTTTTGAATTAGTTTTTGATTCATTAGAAAAAAATATTTTATCTTTCAATGGTTTGATAAATTTAGGAGCATATGAAACTAATTTCTTTTTTAAAATTTCATTTTTACCATTATCTTCAAAATCAATAATATCAGTACCTTTTTTTATTTTTTTAATATACGCACCATGATCACCAGTAATAATTAAAATCGTATTATTAAGATCAATATAATTAATAATTTTTTTAATCCAAGAATCAATTGAAGAAATAACTCGTTCATATTTAGAAAATCCAAATAATTCACTATCAAAATTTGAAGGTACAGTTAATGGATAGTGTAAATCCATTAAATGTATATTAAGAAACCATGGATGTGTAGTAGGAACTGAAGATAGAACATCTAAAATTTTATTTCCTAATCCAGTATCCAGAGTTTCAGTAAAATCATAAAAATTATTTTCATTTTTAAATTTAGGGAATAATCCAATAGTTTCTGAAAAAGTAGGAGTAAAACTGTAAAGAAAATAACCTGATTTTTCTAAAAGATTGAACATTGTTAGGATGTTATCATCCAATTTGTTAAAACGGGATGATCTAATTCCAGTGTTAAATGGATATTTTCCAGTATACAAACTAGACCAAGATAGAATAGTTGCATCTGCAGATGTAATTGCTTGAGAGAAGTAAATACCATTTTGAATTAAATTATCAATAGTTGGTTTTTTACTAGTATCCATAGAAAAAAATTTATCAGATCTTATTGAATCGATTACTAAAAATATAATATTAGGTTGCATTAAGTTTTCTCAATTTATTTAATGTGAATGTGCTAATAAATTAATCAATTAATAAAAGATATCACGAAATTTGATCATCCTTACTAGCTATAAAGTTCCCAATTGCCAAAATATCAATATTTGTGGATAAAAAACATTTGATTGCATCATCAGGACTATTTACAATTGGTTGACCTTTTACATTAAATGAAGTATTTAATAAAACGGGACATTCAGTTTCTTCATAGAAAGATTCAATTAATTTTCGAAATGTTGGATTATCAGTTTTATTTACTGTTTGAACTCGTGCAGAATTATCCACATGTACAACTGCAGGAATTTCACATATTTTTTCAGGTTTAACATTTACTGCTATCAACATATGTGGACTGGATTGTTTTATTTCAAAATAATCAGAAGTAAATTCAGATAATATAGAAGGTGCAAAAGGTCTAAACGTTTCTCTAAATTTAACTCGTGAATTTAAAATATCTTTCATTTCTTTTGGGAATGGTGCAGTTAGAATACTTCTATTGCCTAAAGCTCTTGGACCAAATTCTGCACCTTCTTGAAACCAACCAATAATTTTTTGTTCCTTTAATTTTATTGCAACATATTTACTAAAATTTTTAGGTTCTGAAAATTTTACATTATGAAATTCTAATGCAGTTTTAATTTCTTCATTAGAAAATGAAGATCCTTTATAGTAATTATCTAATCTATTAAATTCTAAATCAGGTGAGTGTAATTTACTAGATAAGTAACATGCACCGATAGCGGTTCCATTATCACCACTAGCTGGAGGAACAAAAATTTCATCAAATAATCCACTTTGTAAAATTTTTCCATTTAATGAACAATTTAGAGCGATTCCACCTGCAAAACAAAGTTTTTTCAGATTAAATTTTTCTTTACATTTTTTTAATTGATCTAAAATTATTTCTTCCAATCTATTTTGTAATGCACATGCAATATGTTTATGGTAATCTTCAATTGGGCCATCAAATTCTCTCCTAGGACCAAATGTATTTACAAATTTGTCACTAACCCATTTACTTCTAACTTCGTGAAAAGCAACCCAGGTTCTATTAATTTTATAATTAAATTCATCAGGAATTATTATTTCTTTAAATATTTCTCTGTATGTTTTTCCAATAGATTTTACAGTTTGAGTATCATCACCATAAGATGCAAGTCCCATTACGATACCTTCATCACTATTGTATTTCCAACCAAGATAATCAGTTATAGCAGCATAAAGTAAGCCTAATGAATTAGGCCATTGATTTCCATGATGGAAAATAGAAATAGTACCTTTAGATGCAGTTGCCATCAGTGAACAATCGATCTCACCAATCCCATCATGACTAATTACTAATGCATCATCAAAACCACTTGGATAATAACAACTAGCTAAATGACAAAGATGATGTAAGTGAGAGGTAATTTTTCCTGAAAAATTTAATTCATTTTTGATAAAATCTGCTAGATTAAAATCTTGTGAACGTAATTCTTTTAATTTTTTAAGATCATTAATTTCAAAATTTTCTCTAGATGAAGAAGTGATATTTTGGAAATTTTTTATTTCTAATAGCGTAGAATCGTATGAAAGGGTAATTTCATCAACATCATTAATAGAAATATTAGCTTTTTTTAGACAATCATTTATTGCATTTTTTGGAAAATCTCTAGTATGTTTTTCTTTAGTATACCTTTCTTCTTCACAAGCAAATAATAATTCACCATTTTTCATTAAACATGCAGATGTGTCATGGCCACCAAAATTTAATCCTAAAATTATAATATTTTTTTCCAAGGATTATTATCCCATAATAGATAGTTTTTAATGTTAATATTTAATGAGTAGCAATTTAAATAGAAATTAATAGTTATTTTGATAAAAAATGAAAATTTTAGAGTTACAGATTATTTTAATTAATCAGGTTTTTTAATAATTTTACAACACTACTAGAAGAATTACCAGGATTACTCATATAATTTTTTAAAAAAAGTTGACTTTTTTCTAGAAGAGATTTTTTAAATTCAGTATCATAAAGAATTTTTTTAATCGCATCTTCACAATCGTTAATTTTAGAAATACTAACTATAGCATCAGATTGTGCAATATCATCTTCTTTTGCCCAATTTTCAGTTTGTAGAGAAATAACAGGGGTATTCAAAGACATAGCCTCTAAAGTAGTAGTAGAATTATTGAAAGTGATTAACATTTCACAATTACTAAATAATTCCTGATTAGTTAAATTTTCAACAAGTTCAATGGAAGGATCAATTTCATCAATTAGATCCTTAACAAATTTTTTTAAAATTTGACTAGGATGTGATTTAATTACAAGTTTTTTATTAGGTAAAGATTTTACAATTCTATAAATTTCTCTAATATAATTATCATATTTTATTTGTGAATTTGTGGTACAAGAATCAGATGAAAGAAACATTGTACCAGTTGTTGCTAATAAAATAATACCATTTTCAGATTTTGATGATGTGTAATTAAAAAAATTGTCATGTCGTGGACTTCCACCAATTATTACATTATTTTCTTTATGATTATAGCTAAGTGCCCATTGTTTAGATATATTTCCCCAAACAATTTGTTTATCGCTCAATAAGGGAGAAGGAAATTGTCCCACATACTTTGCAAATTTATTCCAAATTTTAGATGTTTGAAATCTCCCATGTTGTAGCATTATAGATTCAATAGAAAATGATTTTCCAACTAAAATACATTCTTTTTCTTCCTGGCCAACATCTATCCAAACAAAAATAATTGAAATATCATATAATTCATAAACTTTGTTTAAAAGAAAAATTCTTTCAATTGATTCATTAAATCTAGAAAGACAAATAGAATGCAGTGAATTTTTAATAGAATTCCAAAATGTAATATTATTTATTGAAAAAAGATTTTCAAAATATTCATGATTATTAAAAATATTGATTAATTTTTTTTCTAATAAATTTTTTTCAAGAATAATTTCATCTTTTTTAAATTTATAAAATTTATTTAAATCCAATATTTTAGAATTAGATTTTTTAATTATATCTAATGATTTTTTATTAGTAATTGCAGGTTTTCTGGTATTAAGTAAGAAGAAATTTACATTATTTTTATCAAATTCATAGAGTAAATCAGAATATTCTAATGGATCAAAATTTACAAGAAGAATATTTTTTTTAGAATTAATTTTAGGTTCAAAATTATTAGTAATATCAATGAATTTTTGAGTTAATTTTTTAGCTTGAGAAAATCTACTACGAGAAATTTCAAAATTTAGTGGAACTTTTCCTAAATTCAAAGTAAATTTAATTTTATCATGATAAAGATTAGGCGTATGATTATTTTGAAAAGTAAAATGTTTAATTTTTAAATTATTTGTAATTTTATTTATAAAATCATGAAAATTAGTAAAATCAAATATTTGTTCACTTTGATAATTTTCTAGTATTTTTAAAATAACATATGGTTTAAGGAATTGTATTAAAAAATATTGAAAAAGTTCATGTTCAATTAATTCAGGTAAAAAAATATTTTGAATAGTTAACTCATTTTTAAAAAGTTTAAAACAATTTTCAGTAAGATTAATTGAATATGTATCAATTTTATTAAAATCATCTTTAGTAAGAATATTTTCCCCTAATTCATGTGGAATATTATATTTTTGAAGTTGTAAATGTATTTCATAGTCTAATGTAAATATCAAAGAATTTGGAAATTTATTAACGGTGGATTGTAGTTTATCTATATTTGTTCCAGCATCTACTAAAAAAATAGGCTTATTCATAATAGGCATCCATAAAAATATTTAAAAAATAGCTAATAAAACATTATGACGTAATAATGAGCATGTTATTATTAAAAATGAATAGAGTCGTATGAATACAATTTTGATAGTAGGTTATGGTTCAATAGGTAAACTAATTTAAAGAATCTTTAATCAATTCATATTCAGAATTTATTTTTTTAACAACATTGTTTACACCGTTAAGTAAGTCAAGTTTTTCTAGATTATTTTTATATTTTTTACGATTTTTAAAAGAAGTTAAATGATTAACTCCACATAATAGATTTTTAGTAAACGTAGAAGATTGAAATGTCATATGATAACCAATTTGTTTATCTTTAACAAAACTATGGGATTTTTCGCGGTCGTTTACTGAAACTGTCAACATAGGTACCCCCATACATGCAACTTCAAATACAGTTCTGCCATTTGAAATAATAGCAAAATCAGTTTCACGAATATGTTGGGCTAAAAAATCTGATTTTTCTACAAGAATTATTTTAAAATTATTTTTTCTAAGTTGTTGAATTTTTTGTTTAATTTTATTTTTATATTTAAATCCATGTCCAAGAATTACTGTAAATTCAATATTTTTCATGTTATTTTTTTCAATTATTGATAATGTTTTTTTAGTAATATTACTAACATCGGTACCTCCAAAACTGATTAAAATTTTTTGAATATTTTTTCTAAGAGATAAGTTTTTCCAGATTCTAAATTCATCTCTAACACAAGCATATTTTCCACCGTAAAATTCTTGAGTTAATTTTTTTCTATCTTTAAAAATAGGATTAAAAACTAAATTTGCAAATTTTCTCCCATTTCCAATATCTTCAAAATTAACAATCATAGAATTGAATTTTTTTAAACTTTTCATATAATTTTCAGTCGTATTTAAAATATCATTAAAAATAATATTTGGTTTAAAATCATCAATAATTTTTTTAAGTTCTGAATTAGTTGAAAAGGATTTTACATTGTATAAATTTTCTTTAAATTTATGTGAGCCTAAATTTTGATTTTTTTGCATTACAATAAGTATTTCGTCATTTCTAAAATGATTTAAAATTGTTAACATGTTATACACATGACCCATTCCAATTTTTAATCCCGAATCAATTCTTACAAGAATTTTTTTTCTAGAAAGAATTTGTTCAAAAATACCAAAATCATGATATGATCTTAAAGTGTGTGTTTCATTTTTAGATAATTTTATTCCTTGAAAAGGACCAATAAATTTACCATTGTTATTAAGAAAATTTTGCACTTTAAATGAGACTATTTTATTTAAAATTCCAATATCATGATTAATTGAATCAAGTTTAATTATTTGATTTAAATTTTTAGTTTTAAATATAAATTTAGATTCAAGTATATCAGAAAGACCAAAAATTGTATCGACATTATTCTTAAGATGTTTAAAAAATAATTCAATAGTTTTTAACTGAATTAGGGGTATTTTGGGATGAAGTACAAGACATGAATCATAATTTTGATTTTTATCTTTTAATGTTTTCAATGAATGAAAACAAATTTCTTTTATAGATGTTGTATTTTTTGTTAATTGTTTAGGTCTAGAAATTACTTGAGCACCATACATTAAAGATAATTCTTTAATTTCATCAGAGTCAGTAGATACTATAACATCAGCTTTTTTAAATTCTAAGGATGTTTTAATGATATAATAAATTAGAGGTTTATTATCAACTAATCTAATATTTTGCCTCGATATGGCGTCATTACTGCCCTTACGGGCCATAATTAGAATTAAAGATTTTTTATTCATATATTTTCACTAATATCATTCCATTGTAAAGTAGTATCTTCATCAATATCTCGTTGTGCTTTATATCCAATAATTTTAGAAAAGAATTTAGGTAGAATTCCAGTACCAGGTCTCTTGACATCCAACATATCTTTAGTAATAATAGTACCCCGAGGTATTTTGATTTTAGAAACTAAGCTTCGTCTTGCAAATTTTACCGCTTCAGATTCAGATGTAAAATTTTCTCTAATTGATGAACCTCTAGAAATTTCAGATAATCTTAAGTCAGAAACTAATTTTTGAAAATCACTAACATCTAAAGACAAACGATGATCTGGACTGGTAGTTAGTTTTTTATCATATGTAAAATGTTTTTCAATACATTTAGCACCATAAAATGTTGAACATAATGCAATTGTTGTACCAATAGTATGATCAGAAAACCCAATTATGTATTCAGGGAATTGTTTTTTTAAAGAACTTATCATTTGTAAATTAGCATCATCAGGGTTTGTAGGATATGACGTAATACAATGCATTATGATTATTTTATTATTGCCTTGATTTTCAATTGTTTTAATTGCATCTAAAATTTCATTTTCAGATGCCATTCCAGTTGAAATAAAAATAGGTAATTGTTTAGATGCTATCAATTCAATTAATGGTAAATGTGTAATATCAGCTGAAGCAATTTTAAACGCAGGAATTCCTAAAGAGTATAAGAGTTCAACACTATCACTATCAAAAGGGGTTGAAAAACATAAAATATTTCTATTTTTTGCATAATCAAAAATTTGTTTCCAATCATCATTTTCAAAACTATCCAATTTTTTAAAAACATCAAATTGAGTTTCATTAGATTCTCCATGTTTCCAATATTTTGGAGCAATTTTTGTCACAAGTTTTGAAGCTTTGTATGTTTGAAATTTTATACAGTCAACATTTGCATTTTTTGCAGCATCAATTAATTTAAATGCATTTTCAAGATTACCATCATGATTTGCGCCAGCTTCAGCTATTGTAAAGCATGGTTCATTGTTACCAATTAATTTAGTACCAATCCTAATTTTATCCATATTTAATCATTAAATTGATTTTTTATATGAATTTATGTAAAATGTTAATTTTAAAATAAATAAGTTAAAAAAATAAATAAGTGTATTTTATCAGGCATGGTAAGTTTAACAAGTAAAATTGAGTTCAATTAGAAAATAAATCTAAAACTCATAATGTTCTAAATTTGTTCAATAATATGTTAGAATATAAAAAACAGAGTAATTTATTCATAGTTATAGGTAGTTTTATACAACAAATTAACATATTTTTTAAAAATCAAGAATAAAAAATGAATAAGGTTTATAGATTTTAAATAATAATAAAAGTATGGGAGTAGGCGCAACTTTTCTTACATCAAAAAATTTTGATAAGTTGGAATTACTTGACGTGTTAAAAAATTCATTTGAAAGTATTTCACTAAAAGATAAAGATATTCTTGAAAAAATTATCTCAGAATTTAAAAATGATGATTATTCATTAATTACACCACAACAAATACATTTTTTTAAAATTAGTCCAAAAATCCAATGGGCACATTATTTAATTTTTAGATATAAATTTACTAATTTTCCAAAAAATCATTTAGATTCAGAAATTCCATCCCATTTAATAGTTGAGCCCGTATCTGCATGCAATATTAGATGCATAATGTGTTTTCAAGTTGACGAATCATTTAGTAAAAATAAAGAATTCATGGGGCATATGAATATCGAGTTATTTAAGAAGATCATTGATGATGCAGAAAATATTGGAATTAAAGCAGTAACATTAAGCGGTAGAGGAGAACCAACATTAAATCCAAAATTTGGCGAAATGCTAGAATATTGTAAAGGGAAATTTTTTGAACTAAAAATGAATACAAATGCAACAAGATTAAATGAAAAATTAATGCATCAAATTGTTCAATCAGGAGTAACAGATTTAGTATTTTCTGTTGATTCTTATGAAAAGGATGAGTATGAAGCAATCAGAGTTCTAGGAATATTTGAAGATGTAGTAAACAATATTAAAAAATTTAAGGAAATTAACGATAGTTATTCTAATTCAAAATGTGCAACACGAGTAAGTGGAGTCAAAATTAATGAAAAACAAAATATTAAAAAATTTACAGATTTCTGGAAAAACTATGTTGATCATGTTGTAATGGTTGAAATGTCAGAGCGATGGGATAGTTATAATAATCCCATAAAAAATGCTGGAAAACAACCGTGTGATTTTCTATGGGGTGAAATGTATGTTTGGTATGATGGAAAATGTAATCCTTGTGATGTCGATTATAAAAGTGAATTAGAAATTGGAAATATCAAAGGAAATAACATTAAAGAAATATGGAACAGTGAATCATATGTAAAATTACGAAATTTACATCTTTCTGGAAAAAGAAATGAATGTTCCCCATGTAACCATTGTTCAAATTGGTAGATATAGGAATAATTGGTTATAGAAACCATGCACAACGTTTGATTTCTCTAATGGATAATAATTCAAAATGTAATTTGAAATATATTTTTCATCCTAATAAAAAAATTGATGACAATAGGGGAATAAATGATTTTTCACTTTTACTTAGATGTCATGTAATAGTTATAGCATCTCCAAATAAAACACACTACCACTATTTAAAAAAACTAGAATCATTTTCAGGTTATATTTTTTGCGAGAAACCACCTGTAGTAAATCTAGATGAATTAAGTAAAATTAAAAAAATATTAAAATTCAATAATAAAAAACTATTTTTTAATTTTAATTTTAGATTTAGTGAATTAAATAATATATTTAAAAAATATATTAATTCGAAAGAAATTGGGGACATAATCTATATTGAAATTATTGCTTCACAGGGGTTATCATTTAAACAAAACTATGCAAAATCATGGCGTGCAGATGGAATAAATAATAAATTCAATCTTCTAGATACAGTCACCATTCATTATCTTGATTTAATAAATTATTATTTTGGAACTAGTAAGAATCAATTTTATTTTCCAAAATTAATTTCTAAAAATGGTACGTCGTTTGATACAGGTCAACTACTTTTAGAATATGAAAAATTTAATGTTTCAATAATTAATTCATATGCTACTCCATTTATTGGAGAATTAAAAATAATAGGCACAAATGGATATGTTACTATTAGAAATGAAGAATTAGAAATTCATACACCTAGAGATACTTTTGATGAAAATGATTTTTTTATTTCTCCACCAATATCTTTTAAACAAAAATTCAATATGCAAAGCGATTACAAATCTTCTCTAAAAAATTCATTTGATTTTTTTATTTCACATGTACTTAATAAAAAAGAATTTGATGTTTCACTATATGAAACAAGCTTAAAAACTACTCAGTCAATATTAGAATTAAGATCTAAAGGATAATGAAAGAATGGAAAAAATATCAAAAAAATTAGTTGAATCAAAAACTAAAAACGAATTATATGAGTTAATGGAAGAATTATATCCAATTTGTCGCAGTATTACAGGAAATGGGGTTAGAAAAACTCTAAAAATTTTGAAAAAAAAAATTCCCTTAAAAATTATTGAGGTTCCTACAGGAACAAAAGTTTTTGATTGGAAAATTCCTTTAGAGTGGAATATTAAAGATGCCTACGTAAAAAATTTACAAGGTAAAAGAATCATTGATTTTAAAAAATCAAACATACATTTATTGAATTATAGTGTTCCCATAAATAAAAAAATTACACAAAAAGAATTAAAAAATCATTTACATACTTTACCAGATAAACCTAATTCCATACCTTATGTTACATCTTATTATAAAAAAAATTGGGGTTTCTCTGTTGCACATAATCAACTAGAATCAATTAATGATGATTATTATGATGTTAAAATTGACTCTTCTCTGAAACCAGGTTATTTAACATATGGAGAGTTTTTAAAAAAAGGAGAAATATCTGACGAAATTTTGATTTCAACTTATGTCTGTCATCCTTCTTTATGTAATGATAATCTCTCGGGAGTAGTTGTATCAACAATGCTTGCAAATATTTTATCTAAAATTGATACATATTTTTCATATAGATTCCTTTTTGTTCCTGAGACAATAGGTACAATTACATGGTTATCTAAAAACCAAAAAAATCTTTCAAAAATTAAAGGTGGTTTAGTTATAACGTGTGTTGGCGATAAAGGTAATTTTACATACAAAAAAACTAAACACGGTAATTCTTCAATAGACAAAATCATTAATGATGTTTTTAAACAATCTAAAAGAAAAACTGAAACTAAAAAATTTTTTCCATATGGTAGTGATGAAAGACAATTTTGTTCTCCTGGAATAGATTTAGATGTGGGAGTTTTTATGCGAACTCAATATTATGAATTTAAAGAATATCATACAGCAGATGATAATTTAAAATTTGTATCTAAAACTGCGTTAAAAGATTCATTATCTATGCTTTTAAAAATTATTTCTGCAATAGAGATAACAAAAGACATTAAACAACATTCTAAAATTAAAAAAATTAATAATAAACAATCTGATATGTATCTCAACCTTAAACCTAAATGTGAACCACAATTAGGAAAACGTAAATTATACAGAGACATTAACAAAAGCCGTTTAGTTGGTAAAGCTAATTCACAAGATCTTATCGAAATAGCTATACTATGGGTTTTAAATTATTCTGATGGCAATTTTTCTTTAAAGGATATTTCAAAAATTTCTGGTTTGCCCATTAAGCTATTAAAACATGCATCACAATTATTATTAAAAAAATCTCTTTTAAAAAAATTAAATTAAATTACCAAGCAGTCCATCCACCATCAACAATTAAATTTGAACCAGTCATATAAGATGAAGCATCAGATGAAAGAAAAATAATTGGACCAACATATTCATCTTTTTTAGCCATACGACCTAACATTGTTTTTTCAGAATATTTTTTTCTAAAATTTAATTCCTGATTTTTTTCAACACCACCAGGAGATAATGTATTAACTCTAATTCCTTTTCCTTGCCAGTAAGCAGCTAAATATCTTGTAAGGTTCAAAATAGCGCTTTTTGTTGCAGCATAAAAAACAGCAGAGTTTTGACGACTTTTTCCATAAATCCTTTGATCAGGCGCTACAATTCCATAAGTTGATGAAATATTTATGACAATGCCTTTTTTTTGTTTAACCATTATTTTTCCAACTTCCTGACAACAAAGAAAAATTCCAGTTAAGTTAACATCTATTGCTTTATTCCAATTTTTTAATGGTAATTCCTCAAATGGAATTGTACGAAGTTTATCATTTCCTTGGTAAGCTGCATTATTAATTAAAACATCAATCTTGTTATATTTTTTCATAATAATTTTTACCATATTTTTTATTGAAGAAATTTTTGTAATATCTAACTTAATGGCTAAAGATTCAACAGCATATTTTTTATTTAATTCTGAAGAAATTTCTTTACATCGTTTAATATCTAAATCTACTAAAACTACATTTGCTCCTTGTTTACTTAGTCCTTTTGCATATTCTGAACCTAATAATCCGGCAGCACCAGTTATGATGATTGTTTTTTTTGAAATATCGAAAATATTTTTTTCATTCATATTCATTGTCAATCTTCAGATACTACTTATAATTTTCATTGTCTAAAGAAAAAATTCAATAAGATCATAAATTAATGAAATTTTATGAAACCCATCTGTATTATTCCTGCTAGAGGAGGCTCAAAAGGAGTGCCTAGGAAAAACATCAGGTTGATTGCAGGAAAACCTTTGATTCATTATACTATCAAATCTGCTTTAAAATCAAATATTTTTAGTCATGTTTTTGTATCTACTGAAGATAAAAAAATTGCTTCATTGTCCAAAAAATCTGGAGCCGAAGTTCCATTTTTACGTCCTAATTCTTTAGCTGATGATAAAACCCCAATGGATGCAGTTTTAGTTCATTTTATAGAAAAATTGATTAAATTAGGTTATAATTTTGATACTTTTGTTTGGAGAGACTGTACTGTACCTTTCATTAGAAATGAAGACATTATTGGAAGCATAAATTTATTGAAAAAGAAAAAAGCTAATCTTGTCGTTGGAGTGTATCAACAACATCTTAATCCATATTACAATATAGTTGAAAAAACATCTACAAATCATTTGAAATTAGTAAAAAAAATTACTAGACCTGTATCTCGACAAAAAGCTCCAAAAGTATACCAAATGAATGGATTGCACACATATGATGTTAATAAATTTCTTTTTCCAAAAAGAAGTAGACGAACTGAATTAAGCAAAGCCATTCCATTAGAAATTCCTATTGAAACAGGTTTAATGATAGACACTGAATTTGAATTTCAAATTGCACGACTGTTAATTGAAAAAAATGTTAATTCATTATCTTAGATAGAACAGTCGTATTTGAATATTTTTTTTAAAATGAATATACTTAATTTGAAAAGATCTATGGATAAATTTAACAAATCCATTATTTTATTTTTATAATTTTTTAGAGATTTATGAAATAATAGTTGAATGTCTCCATAAACCAAATTTTGGAATTCGTTTCAAAACTTGAGCCATGCCATTAATCGATGTTCCATAAATATCAATATTATCTTTAAATAATTTCATGTCTTTTAAAGTATAATCGAACATAATTTTTCTAGGTTCACTAAATTGAAATTTCTCAATTGTGATTCCAGAAGCATCATTAACCCAATTTTGTACATCATATTTCAATAAAAATTCAGGATTATTCGAGGTTGGATTCAATTCCATTAAATTATATGTTAAACCACGACAGTAATTTGCAATATTATCATATTGTTCCAATTTAGATTTTTCATCTACATTATTTTCTAGTAAAAGTTTTTTTGCTAAAGAAATTACATATTCGGTCCAATCATCCATGTATTTTGTATTAACTAAAGTTTGATAAAAATAGAGTACATTAAACCCCAATTCATCTTTTAATAATTTATTATATTCATTCTCATTTTGAAAGTTTTCAATAATTTCTTCTGGTGAATTCCATAATTCATCAACAGTTGCTTGTTTAAATTGATTAAATAATTTTGCAATGCTTTCAGGTAAATCTTCAGAATCCAATGGTCTATTAAATAATTCAAAAATATCTACCTTGTTTTGACGAAGAAATTTAGTTATTGGAGTGAATGCAGGTTGATTTGTAGTAAATATTGAGAATGCCAATAAACGAATTTTTAAATAATCTTCAAAAGATAAAGTATTTGAACCAATTACTACTTCTTCAATCTCCATGACTTTTTTACCATTTTGTAATTTTGCAAATTCTTTTGGTAAAATTCTAAATTTAGTTTTAAATCCCCATTTCTTTCTTTCTTGAGGTGTATTAAGTTCAGAACCATGCAATAGCATTAAAGTATAAATTAAATATTCATCAACCTCTACACGCATCAAATCCTTAATTGTTTTAATATTACTAGCAAGTGAATCACCTGGAAGCCCAATAATAATTTCGGTCATAGTGGGTAATTTGGATTCTTTGATAGTAGGAACTAATGCCAACATTTGTTCTGTACTAATATTATCTCTTTTCATATTAACCATTACTTGTTCATCAGTAGATTGCACTGAAAGATTCATTTGTAATGCACCATTTAGTATTTTGAGTGCATCAATAATTTTTTCCTTAGAATTTTTTCCAGTAGAACAATCAATGTATTTTGGATATCCATATTTTTTTTGAGTTTCAGCTAATGCTTCACAAATTTTTCTATCTCGAGGCATCATTCCAAAATTCAAGTCAGCTAAAAGTAACATACTTGTTTTTTTAGGAATATGTTCTCCAACATAATTTATTTCAGAATAAACACGATCTAAACTAAATTGATTTACTTTTTGTTTTTCATCAATTCCATCAGTACAAAATGTACATTGAAATGGACAACCACGATTTGTTTGCATTAAAGGACTTAATCGTCCATCAAAAAATTTATCAAATATTCCAGTTAGATATGGTGATGGTATGTCATCTAAAGCATTGGTTCTTAATCCAGGACCAGAATATTGTAATTTATTATTTTTATCTCTCACTACACATCCATCTATCAGTTGTGAAATAACTTGAGTTCGAATATCATTTTTTTGTTTTGCATTTAAGGCGGTCGCTACAATATTTGAAAAACCCAATTCACCTTCTAATGGAACATATACATCAACAACATGATATTTCATCATAAATTTTTGTTGTGATGGAAAATCAATAGGAAAATTTGGACCTCCCCAAACAGTCAAAATATCTGGATTTTTTTGTCTTGCAAGTTTAAACATCTCAATACCAATATTTTGATTCCAAGCATAATTTGATAATCCGATGATATCTGGAGGTGAATCAATAATAGCTTGTTCAAGTTCTTCTAGATATTTGAATAAAACTATTTCAACTTTCGAACCATGTATTTTGTTACAATATGCAGCAACATAACCTATGGCTAATGGGATTGCTTCAGTTGAAAGAGAAACAGTATCATATGCAATATCACCTAAATAGATCTTTAATTTCTCCATGTAGCATTAAATAAAATCATGCAAAGAAAAACCTTTCTAGAAATAATGATTACATTTTAGATATTAATTACTTAAAAATTAGTAAATACTAAAAATTATTTGATTTGTAACTAGATAATATTTATTGATAAATTTATTCTCTCATTTCTTATTAATTGTGATTAAATTTCCTGATTCTGATGACTTTTTTGCAGATAAAACAACTTTCAGTGTTTTGATACCATCATCAATATCATTAATAGTTTTTTTATTATTTTTAATACATTTAAAAAAATGTTTTAATTCATCAACATACATTTGATTGTTATCAAAATTTTTTAATTTATAAATTGATTTCCAAGATTTATTTTTTTGAGAAAATAATTTAACTTCATTAGTTGTTGAATCCCAATAAAGTGTGGATTTTGTTCCTTTTATTTTACAGCTCTTAAAATCTGGTCGTTGAAAGTAATCTAAATGCAATTCACCAACTACATTATTTTTAAAAATTATTATCATTGCAGATAAATCATCCGAAGTAACTTCTAAATCACTATATTTTCCAGTTACGGAAAAAATTTTTTTAACATCACCAAAAAACCAATATAAAAAATCTAACTCATGAATACATGTTAATGCAATACCACCACCTAAATCATCCCTTGCAGCATAACCAAATCTATAATTCTCATATGGATGCCAATCAGGAAGATAAGAGCTGCTCTCAACTTGAACAGAAATTATTCTCCCCAATTCATTTGTATCAAGTATTTTTTTAATTTTTATTAAACATGGATGAAATCTAAAATTACATCCCATTTGAGTAATTAATTTTTTAGAGGATATTAAAGAACGTAGTTTTTTCACATTTCTCATAGAATTTGACAAAGGTTTTTCAAGAAATAGATGTACTCCATGTTTTGCTAATTTTGTTGCTATATCAATATGAAGACTAGTTTCATTAGTAACAAATGCAATATCAGGATTGTAAGAAAGTGCATGCTTTAAAGAATCAGTGATAATAAAATTTTTTTTTTCTAATTTTCCTAGATCTTTTCTTTTAGTATAGACAATTAATTGTGTATTAAAATTAGATGATATATTTTGTAAGTGACGTTTACCAATTGAGCCAAAACCAATAATTAAAATTTTATACATAAAAAATATCCTCGTTAATGTAGTAAAAAATTCATATAAAAAAATGTGTTGTTTTAATTAATTTATCAATTATTAAAGATCATAAGATCTACCTAATAATTAGTTTTTATGAAATAATTTTGGTTTATTTTAATTAATTCATGTTGATTTAGTAGCTTTAATTTGAAGAAATCCTTCATTAAATAAAATTTTAGAAAAGCTGGAATCATAGTTTTCATACAAAGGACTAAGAAATCGTCTAATGTTATTTAATTTAGGATATTTTGTTAATCTTTCAATTGTTTCAAATTTGTTTTCCAGTAATCTATTTTTAATTTTTTCAAATGATGTTTCTAAATAAATAGGAGCTGTGATTCTATCTTTAAGTGTCAATATCAAATCTTGATCAATTAAAGAAATAATATCTTGAGAGTTAATTCGTTCAGTAATGTCATCATTATGATTTTCTAATTGTGTAAAAACCCAATTAATAAAAAATTTGATTTGTTCGACAGTTAGATTATCTAAAAGATTTTTAAAATCAGAATTTTCACTATACTCAGTTCTAAGAATTTTTGTAAATTTTGAAAAAAGCCCACCAATACCAAATATTGCCAAATATAATGTTCCATCAGGTTTAGTAACTCTAGCTAATTCATCCAATCCCTTCCAAAGATCTACAGTATGATGCAAAACACCTGAACAAAAAACAAAATCAAATTGATTATCCTGAAAAGGAATTTCCAAAACATTACCAGTAGTTAATTCATATCGTCCATCAAAATTTTCTAAAAATTTTGGAACGGTATCAATAATGGATTCATCAAGATCAAATGCATGTACTTTTTTTGCCCCCATTTCCAATAGTGATTTTGTTCCATGGGCATTTGAGCCACATCCAGCATCTAAACATATTTTATTTCTAAAAAAATTTTTGTCGACATTAAAATACTCATGTGAATAACTAGAAGTTAAACGATCATACGTAAATGGATCATTTCCTTGATTAATTTGAATATCATGAAAAATTTCTCTAGTTTTTTTTTCTATATCTTTAAGAGTCAATTTCTTATATAAAAAATAAATATCAACCGTTATAATAATTCATACAATGAACTTTATGTTTAAATTTCTAAAAAGTGAAAATCAGTAGTTAAATCATTAATTTTCAACTTTGAATAACTTTGGAATTGACTCAAAATAAGAGTTGTAGTCACTTCTTTTTGGGTAATAGTTCCAGAAATTAATTCAGGAGGAGTATTCATACTACAATCTAATTTACCATAGAATATTCTTTCCATACATGAAAATTCTATAGTATCCGACTACAAATAACTTAAATTTGTATTGCAATAAAATATTGATTTCATATATTTGTTAAAATTTAATCTGTTTCAAAATTATTTTTTTTATGTTGTTCAATTTTTTTAATATGACATGTAGCTAAATAATCTAATGATTCTCCTCTTTCTTTTATAAAAGATTCAAGTTCATTTTCATCGATTTTAACATCACGATATCCACCATGATATGTAAATTGTTCATCAAAATCACCAAGAAATTGCCAAAAATTAAAATCAATGATATTTTCAGATAAAATTTTCATATATTTTGAAAGATCTTTTGATTGAGGTTTTGTTGCTAGTGAATTTTTTATTATTTTTGGTAGTTCATCCATGGAATTGACTTTACTTACAGATGGGAGATAGGAGTAAAGAACATCACCAAAAACTATCGAAGGTTTACCAACAAACGTTGCTTCAAATGAAGTTGATCCAGCTGTAGTAATTACTAAAGATGAATTTTTTAGTAATTTATTTTCAGAAAACGAATAATGAATTAAAGTTACATTTGGAATATTAATTATTTCTTGGTAATCAGAAATACTTCTCCATTCACGACTTCTTTGACCAGGATGTTCTTTAACATATAATCTATATCCAATAGGAAGTGATTTTGCAATATGTCTTATAAGTTCAATTTGATTTGTAAAATATGGTGCACCAATTAAAATATGTCTTTCAAGTATTATACCAAGTGCAAAATAAACATATGGTGAATCTAAATCAGGATTAAAAATTAAATTTTTACGTAAAAAAATTTCTCGATATTTTTTTTGTAATACAAGTTTAATCGCATTTTTAATTACTTTGAATTTTGTTCGTCCATAATAATTAAAATGAGTTTTAGTATTCACATTTGGTGAAATAATATAATGTAAGAGAGGCTTTAAAGAATTTAATATAGAATTACTAGCATGCATCTCCCAATAACCAAACAACTGTTTTTTCAGTGATAATCCAGCATGAAGTGATTTCAGATCATTTCTTAATTCTTCAAAACTTTTTTCGTCACATTCAATATTATCAAGATTATCAACATAATCAATTTTAGTATCATCCTCTGAAATTATATTTTTATTAGAAATCTTAGGATTACTTAACATCAAAACTTTTGTACCATGATATATGCACATTTGTCTAAACAATTCTAAATGGTGAAATGCAGTTAATTTTGTTATTAAAAAATCAGGTTTAACTTCTAGAAAAAATTGTTCATAGAATTTACAGATTTGTTCTAGAATAGATAAAATTTCATTTGCTTTAAATTTATGAAAATCATTAAAAAAATAGAACATTCGTTCATTAATTGCTAATTTCCATAGATCAATTTTATATTTTTTTTCAAATTTTTTTAAATATTCAATATCCGGTTTTTGAGTAGTTTCATGATATTGATCATGTAAATACCAAGTTTTTTTAAAATTAATTAATTTCTGATTTTTAAAAAATAATTTGGTTGTATTTGTTATATCTACAATTGAATACATTTCACAATCAAATTTTTTTTGAAAGTAATATGCCATACAAAATTGTGTAAAATCACCACCAAACCAGAAAACCACTTTATCTTTCATATTAGGTTTATTCGATTAACCATACATATAGATTAATTATAAGTGGACAATAATTTAGCATTAATATGATTATTGAAGATATAAAAGATATTTTAAAGAAATATGAATACAATGTTGCCGCGGATACTATGAACCGAATTCAAACTATGTTAGAATCAATACGCGATGATAATCAAATTAACAAACTTGATTATATTATTGAGTGGTTTAATAAAAAAAGAGAAGAATCAGATATGATTGTAGAAGAAATTGGAATTAAAGATTTAGAAAAATGGAGCATAGATGAAAAATCAGGAAATATCATTCATGATTCAAAAGGATTTTTTGAAGTAATTGGGGTGAAAGTTTCAAATACTTTTGACAGAGAAGTAGGAAAAGAAGGTTGGACACAACCAATAATTGCAAAAAATCCAGGAGGAATATTGGGAATTTTGATGAAAAAAATTAATGGAATTCCACACTATCTACTTCAAGCAAAAGCTGAACCAGGAAATATTGGAAAATTACAATTATCTCCAACATTACAAGCAACAACAAGTAATTTACTAAAAGCTCATGGTGGAAAACGACCTTTATTTGCAGAATATTTTGATGAATCAAGAAACCCAAAGATCATTTATGCAAAATGGCAATCAGAAGATGGAGGAAGAT
>Ga0233439_10001579_pt1 | contig 28629 bp, 36 predicted proteins | sample SI_123_September_6_FD_182713 | JGI IMG/M metagenome (GOLD analysis project Ga0233439, IMG submission 182713) | Seawater microbial communities from Saanich Inlet, British Columbia, Canada - SI_123_September2016_100_MG | ecosystem: Environmental > Aquatic > Marine > Inlet | place: Canada: British... | reverse complement strand
TAATATTATTAAAATCCATATATATATATTGATATAAAAATTGATTTGTATATAGAAAAAGTATTACTTTTTCTATCTCAAAATAAAAATTGAAAAAAAAATATCATTAATCCATATATCATATATTAATGCCTCCTAAAAAGAAAGGTGGAAATAATCGTCGATTTGGGCCTAAAACGAACACTATAGAATACGCTGATGTATCAATTGGCCAACACTATGCGTATGTTGAAAAAGCATATGGAAATTGTCAATTTGAAGTAACTACTATCAATGGTGATAGTAGAAAATCTTCATTGTGTGGAAAACTAAAACGACGGGGTCGTATTTGTATGAAAGATTTGGTTCTGATTGAACCAATATCTGAAGATGAAAATGGTCAGCATGTGATCATTTTCAAATATGCCCCAGGTCAAAAAAGTATTCTTCAAAAGGAAGGGTATTTGAAAGCCGTTGAAGAAAAGAAAGAAACTCATCCAAAAGATGATTTTCTTTTTGAAGGTGCAGAAGTGAAAGAAAATGAAACGATTATCGAGCTAGATGAAAACTTTGTAGATTTAATCTAAACGTCGTTTTCTTTGATGATTTCTTTTCTAATTTTAGCAATATATTCAATAGCAATTATTTCATTGGACGTAATATTTTCTGGTATACCATTTTTAGTTAGCCATGAAACTCTTTCTTTATTTAACATATTAGCATAGTTACGTATATATTCGTCGGGTTTAAGAGTCATACCCATAAAACGATTTAATGTTTTTCTAACTAATGTTTTTGGTTCAATAGAATCATTTGCAAGTCGATGTTCAATATACCAAACAGACCATGCTAAACAATACCCACCAAAATCACCTAATTTCATATTCATATTATTATTTTCATCAGATATAGTTTGGAAACCAGCAACGGGAAAATATCTACTTGGACTATAATATTTAAAACCAGTATTCCATGTTAATTCTTCTTCCAAAACATCATCCATTTCACGATCTAACACAGTTGTATTACCATATGGATCAAAACGCTCAATAATATTTCTTTTAAAATCATATATAACAAGTGATGCATGAAGTCCGTCATTAGGTAAACGTAAACTTAAAATACAAAAAGCGTAATCTTTATCAGTATCTTTTTGAGCATTAATAGATTCATTTAAATGAGGATGTATATGATAACTATCTTTATCATTCCATACTATTAACCATGCAAAATTATGATATTCTTTTAACATATTATCAGGGTATTTAATTCCCTGGGAATAAGTAATTGATTTCATTTTACCTTTGTATCTTGGAAGATAAAGGTTTTTATATTTATTATCTAAAAAATAACAGAAAATAGCAATATCTGTGAATCTGGCTTGAAAAATATTACCATGAGAATAATCTGTTTGTGTTAATTTAATCTGTTTTTTATCTGCCTTTATTTTTGGTAATTTGGTTATTAATTTTTTCCATTTATTATTTTCAATCTTGGATGTATGATATTTTTTATTAATTTCTGCCCCTTTTAAAAACTTGGAATATTTATCATAATCTAAATTTACTATATAATCTAAAGGAGCTTCCTTATCGATATTTAACTGATTCCAATTTTTATATTTAGATAAGATTTTTTCTTCTAGCTCATAATTACCAGCATATTTATTCATACGTGTTTTTAAAATAAAATGTGCTAAATTATTTCCATCTTTATTTGTCTCATTAAAGTCATGTGTATCGATAATTCTATCTAAAATATATTTACTCATAGCAAAATCATTATTTACTAATCCCTTATTATAAGCAAGTGTAAAAATATGATATGTATTTATTGGTGTATATGCATCAAAGTTTACAATTGTTTTATCTTCATTTAGTTTGTATAGATATTTCAGTAATTTGAAATTTCCTTTTAGAACAACAGGATATAGAAAATTATTTCCTTGCAAGTCAGTATAACTAAAAATTCTATTGTCTTGTCTATATATATTTTTTAATAGTAAAATGATTTCCTTTGTCTTTAGTTGGTCATTTAATAAAAGGTTAAAATATGTAGGCGTTTCATTATAAATATCATATTTAAAGTTGTATTTTGATACTATTCTTTTAATAGTATTATATGAACCCATACTAAATAATGTATCTAAATTACATATATTATCAGTTGAATATTTTTGATATAAATAAGACCAATCTAATGAATATTTCATGATAAATCTTTTATAATTAATATTTGTTGGATCACAATAATGTAAAAAATTTTCATTACGAGTATTTCTATTGTAAATATAATCTGGATATGATCGGACTAAATATCTTAGAATCGGATAGTTATTATATTTTGCTGCTAAATGAAAACCATTTAATCCATCCTCATTCTCTTTGAATACCGTAAACTTATCTAATTTTAAACCTTTTAAATTATTAGTAAGGATTAAATAATGGAATAAGTAGTTATTTAAAAAGATTGGTTTACTTATAGAATATTTTCTCATATCGTTAATATTACGAATTCCGCCAATATCTAATAAATTTATAATCATTATTTATAAAATGGTAGAAAAAAAATTGATAAAGAAATATTCTTAATGAATAACAAATTAGTAATGGAATCTACTATAGAGGCAAAATATGCAATATCGAAATATAAAAATATTAACGGAGTAACATGTTATATGAATTCTATTCTTGCTATTCTACAACAAACACCTGTTTTTGTAGATTATATAGTAACTGGTATGTTTAAACAATCGCTATTATATAATCTCAATCACGAGAATGATGTTATAAAAAATTCTATTAGTTATCAACTGTATAGAGTATTACGTACCAGTATGGAAAACGATAACTCTTGTATTACACCAACTAGTCTACGACGAGCTTTAAGTAAGAAAGATAGTATTTGGGGTGAACACCAACACCAAGATTCTCAAGAATTTTTAAATTTTTTAATTAGTAAACTTGAAGAGGAAGTTTCATCACAAGTTATATTTATTCCGGGTGGTTTTACCAAAGAATATGATATGACGACATCAAATTCTTTGATAAATATTTTAGCAAATAATGAGTGGGTAAAATTTGTAAAGAATGAATATTCTCCCATCAAAACATTATTTACAGGATTGAATCAAACTAGTTTAAAATGTAAATATTGTAATAATATTTCTAATAGTTTTGAAATATCGCAATTACTTACATTGTCTATTCCAATAAAAAATAAAGCTGTGGATTTACAAAAACAATTTACATTAGAAGATTGTTTGGATCAATATTCAGAAGAAGAAGTTCTTGATAAAAATAATAAAGTTATGTGTGATTTTTGTATGCGTAAAAATCAATCATCAAAGAAAAATAGCTTATGGAGAACGCCAAAAATTCTAATTATTCAACTAAAAAGATTTTTAATTAACCAATATGGTATACCAACACAAAAACTATTTAATATGATAGAGTATCCAATAGAAAATCTTGACATGTCGAAATATATTAATCAATCAAGTCCATTTAAAGAAAAGTACAAATATAATCTATTTGCTGTTAATTGTCATCATTCTTTTGGTACATTTAATACTATTAATTTCGGACATTATACTTCTAGTATTAAGAGTCGATATGATAATAAATGGTATAAATTTGATGACAGTCAGCCTATAATGGAATTAGTAAATAGAAATAGTATTGTTAACAAAGATGCATATTTACTATTTTACTATAGAACTAATTAAGTTTGACAGAAAATAATAATCATATTTTTTATTTTAAGAGTATCAATTAATTTATATTTTTCCTCAATAAAATGATAGTTATAATTATATGGTACTTTTAATACAACTAACTTATTTTTAGCTATCATACTAATAATTTCCGGTAGGGATGTATTAGACAAAAACAATTCCAAATTATTATTTTTTTTATAATTAGGACCACCCCAAGGAGGATCAATAAAATATATATTATCTTTATCACTATTATTTTTTAAATAGTCCAAACAACTACCATTAATTAAATTTAAATTAATGTCTCCAAATTGATAACAATTTACATTATTTTGCAATATTTCAAATCTATTTATATCTAACTCAACAGCTGTTATATTTTTAAAATATTTACAAAATGAAATTAAATTACCACCACAACCAGCTGTTAAATCGACTATTTTAGCTTGTTCGTCTTTAATAATATTACATATTTGGTGTGATATATTATTAGCATCTTTTGGATGAGTAATAGACCACAATCCTTCGGAATCATATGATAAGTTATCATAATTTTCATTAAATGGAAGTGGATAGATTTTTTTAAGCGTATAATCTGACATTATTAATATAAATTAAAATATTTCTTTATGAATGATTAAATATAATGTATAAATATTGATAAATTAAAAGTTTAAAAAAATATAAATATATAATTATAATAATGAATGAGACAATTATATTAGAATTTCAGCGATTAATTGCATTCTTAAACGAAGAAACTGACAAGTATCGGTTGGAAAAAAATACTAAAAAAGTAACTCAGAATAGTTTCCGAATACGACAATTAGCTACTGTATTAGCAATCTTAAAAAAATATCCCACCAAAATAACAATCGAATCATTAACGGAATTAAATGATATTTCGGGAATTGGAAAAGGTAGTTTAGAAAGAATAGAAGAAATTTTAAAAAACGGGAAATTAGTTGAACTGGGTAATTTTGTTAATATCAAACAAGAAAAAAACAAATCAATTAATGAACTTGAAGAAATTGTTGGTATTGGTCGTGCACATGCATTAGAATTATATGAACAAGGTATCATATCAATTAAAATGTTAAAAGATAAAATTAAAAAAAAAGAGGTTGAGGTAAATGACAAGATATTATTAGGTTTAAAATATCATGGTGTTTATAAAACAAATATTCCTAGAGAAGAAGTTACTAGTTATAATAAATTAATTGGTAGTATAGTAAAAAACATAAATAAAAAATTAGATTTATCTGAAGATAAAGAATATGTTTATGAAATATGTGGTTCATATCGAAGAGAAAAATTAGTTAGTAATGATATTGATGTATTAATATCGAAACGAGGAACTAAAAATAACAAAACAAATTGTGAAAAACATTTAGATAGATTTATTAAGAAATTAAAGAGTGATTTGAAAAAAAATAATGGAGTTCCATTACTAATTGATGATATGACTGATAAAAAGGTTACTACTAAATATATGGGATTTGCCAAATATTTAGATAATCATGTTAGACGTATCGATATTAGATTTGTTCCTTATGAAAGTTTCTATTCAGCACTATTATATTTTACTGGGTCAGGAGAGTTTAATAAAAAAATGAGAAATATTGCTAAAGAAAAAGGGTATAAATTATCCGAATATGGGTTATTTGATAGAGAAGGGAATCGTTTTAAATCTAAATCAGAAAGAGCTATATTTAAAATACTGGATATGGAATACTTGCCACCAAGATTAAGATAAGAATATTATCTAATTAGTAATAATTATGGGAATAAAAATCGCTGAAATTACTAAAGGTATAAATAAATATAATTTTTATTTATATAATATTAAAACAAAAAAAATAATTTTTTTAACTTCAAATAATGACTCAAATAAGAATAATATATTAAACAAAATACAATTAAAAAAAAATTATAATGATTATATACTTGTTCGAGTTAAATTAAGTGTCGTTAGTAAGAGACTATATAATCTGGAGAAGAAATCACCATTTAAAGTATTGGGTGGTCCTATTTATGGTTATATATCAGAATATAATATTACTTATTCGAAAGAGAATGGAAAAAGAAAACATTTATTTTTAAAGAAAAAAAAACGTAAATTAAAAAATAAAGTATTTTTTCCTAAAAGATATTTAATTAAACAATTAAAAAATAAAAATGTTAAATGGATTGAAAAAGATTTAAAAAAAATTGCTTTGGCATATACAAGAGATAAATTAAATACAGGATTGTTAGCCATTAATACTATTAAAAATATTAAAGTTTAATATGGGATTGACACATTAGATTAAAGCCATAATTGAACATTCTTATATTTAGTTTTGATTTCTGTAGCAAGTTTATGTAAATATTCGTCTTTATATCTACTACTGAAATGTCCTAGAATGAATTTAGTATTGGGAGTTGTTTTAATAATTGGTTCTAAATCATCCCAATGTAAATGTTTACGTTGACAAGCTTCAACATAGTGTTCTTTGTCAAAAAAAGTACATTCAATGATTACTAATGGGTAATCATTAAATGGTAAATGAGATAATGCTTTTTTTTCTGTATCACTAACAAATAACAAGATTGGGTATTCAATACTTTTAGTAATAAGTGTTGTTTGTTTTAATATCTGGAGTTCCTTACCTAAAAGTCCTTTATATTCATCTTTTAATTTCTTATTTATTTGTTTAATACCATAAGCCTGGCATATAACATGATGATATAATGGAAAGGTTTCAATAATTATGTCTTTATTATTTATTTTCATTTGATGCGTTTTGGTTGTAATTGGATTCCAGTTTGTAAAAGGCAAATTATACCCAGAATTAAGTGCTTTATAACTATCTAACAATTTTTGAACATTTGGTTGAATTGATTCTGGTAAGATAACATCGGTTTTTTTATCAGATTCAATTAAAAGAGAAAATATACTTGAAATGTGGTCTAAATGTCCGTGTGAAAGTAAAATTAAATTTGGTGGTACAGGGGACGGCAACCCAGCGTCCAAATAAATATTATAAGGTTGAATCAAATAACCTGTTCGATAAGCACTCCTACTATATCCTTTGATAGTTAATGTACCTATTTTTGGTAAGTTTATTTTATCTACACTTGAATTGATTTGATACATTTGTAATCCTAATTACAAACCTAGATTATAATTTATATTTTCAATTTTATTTTTTAATAGTATTGATATAATGATGTTTATCCCAATCTTGTTTGTCTAAATAAATACATTTGGTTTTTAATTCAGTTTCCATATGATTTATTACATAGGAAAGTGTATTGATACTTTTTAGTATTTCTTTATTTGGTTGGATTTTATCTGTTGTCTCATATTTTGTCTGAATATATTCAATTAATATTTTAATATCGTGAGATACCATATTATGAACGTAATGATCTTGATAACAATAATTATTTGTTTTATTATAATTATAAGTACAAGTTTCTTTAAAATTACAGAATTTATAAGAACAACGTGAAATACCAGGGATATTATCAATCGGTTCTATATCTAATTCTGATTGGTTGATTTTTTTTCGTAAAATTTCACTTAGATGTAATACATATTTAAGTGAACATATAATAAAATCATAACTAAGATAATTATTCTGAAGAGAATACTTTGATATTAATTTTATTATTTCTAATTCCCTTTGTAATATTCCAAGTGCTGGGATATTTTGATAATTTTTAATAATCTCTTGTTCATTATAATTATCTTTAATTTCATTAATTTTTATCATATAATCCTCTTCTTGTTGTTCAATTTTCGTTTCTAAACTACTAATATCTTTTGTAGTTTTCATTAAATCTAAAAGACTCTGGTCGATTTTATCAATTATATTCTTATTAAAATATTGTGTGGTCCAATTGTTAGGATTCATATAATTAATAAAATATTTTATCTTTATAACAAATGAATTTATAAGCTATATTAATGGTGAAAACTCTTAAGGAAATTTGTTTTTGGTCTATTTACCAAAATAAACTAGAAGAAGAATTACCACACATAAGGATGATACATTGGGATTATAATAAATGGAAAAGTGAAAATATAATTTTTTGTTCTATATGTAATCAATTAACTAAACCTAGTGCCAAATGTGAGAGATGTGAAATATATTTTTATTGTAACACGTGTTACGATAACTATAGCTATTATTGTTTTTATTGTCGGAGAACAATTTGTTATTTATGCCAAGTTCGAAGAAGAGCATGTGTTGATTGTTATTTATAGACTAATTTTTTAATTTAAAAAAAGATACTCTACTTATATATAATGGAAGCTAGTAAATTAAATAAATCTAAAAGGGAATTAAAAATAGACCAATTTGTTAACCAATTAGGTACACAGGAAGAATGGGAATATGATATGAATAAAAAAATAAAAAAATTATATGAAAAATATTCAGAAGAGTTAGAAGATTATATATTTATTAAAAATAAAAAAGAATATAATCAGATTAGTAATGGTGGATATGTTAGATATTTTAATTTAAATAATGAATTAAGATGGGGTGGTATACTATTAAGAAAGGATAAAAATAAAGAAATCGATATAATGATATTATGTAATTCTAGCTATAAAAGATTCATAGTTTCATTTGATAAAAATATTATATTTTATAAAAAACATACGACCCAAGCAGATAAGACTAGAAAACTGTTTTTATCATATTTACAAACTTAATTATAACAATGTATTAAATTCTAATAATATGTGCATCGCTGCATCCTCGATTATTAACGATGTAATCGCCTGAAGTTTTAATGGAAATTAAAACGTAGGTTAATACATATATATATATGTCATCTGAACAGGATTTCAAAATAAAATATCTAAGTTATAAAATGAAATATCTAAAATTAAAACAATTAGATAATGAAGCTAATGGTGGTGGTGTTTTAGGAACATTGGTAAAAACAGTTGCAAAAAACGCTGCAAAAAACGTTGCAAGTGAAGCTAAAGGTGCAGCCAAAGAAGCAGCCGAAGAAGCAGCCGAAGAAGCAGCTAAAATAGCTAAAGATACAGTTGAAAAAAAATTGTCTCCCCAGACTCCACGTATTCCACCTACTCCACCTCCTTCACCAACAAATATAAAATATGATAGTAATAACATTAATGAGGTTAGAGAACAATTAGATCATGCTAATAGAAAAATCGCTGAATATCAAGTATTATTAAATTCACGTGAATAAATTTTATTTAAATATAATTTTCTAATTAATCATAATATGAGTAAAAATCAGATAACTAAAAGATTATCCCGTGATACAACATATACTAAAACAAAAAAATCATATCAGGATAACCTATCCCCAGATGAAATTAAACAAAAATTAGAAGAATATAAACAAGTTGATGATATTAAAGAGGTTCCAGTAAATTCTCATGTAAGATATTTTACTTTTAATCCTAAAACAGGAAAGAAACAATTTAGATTAGGTGGATTCCTAGCAAAAATCGATAACGAATACGTTGTTTTATCCAATGGTTCATTAAGTTGGTCGGTTCAAATAAAAAACACGGTCTTTTTCCAAAAAATGAATTTTAATGATTTGAAAGAAGAGTTAATTATTAAATTAGGTAAAAAGTATGAGAAACAACTATTAAAATTAAAACAAGAAAATACAACATTAAAGGATACGTTGAAACAAGTCAAAAAACAATTAAGAAAAAATAAATAAGAGTTAATCTAATTCTTCAATCATTTTTTGTAAAAGGATAATTTTATTAGTTTTTGTAAATGTATCAAATGTTTCCAGTTTATTTAATTTTAATTCTAGTGTATTATTTTCCAAATTATGATTATAAATATTTAAAATATAATTATAACAATATATATTTTCAGTAAACATAAAATCTGAATTACATAATTCAGATTTTCTTTTGATTTGATCAATATCAGTTATAGATTTTTTTATAAATGGTTGTGATTTATATTCAAAAATAATATTTTTAAAATGACTAAATTTATTATATAGTTTTTTTCGTAATATACATTCATGACGGATTAATTCATGTTCCATATTAAAATAAATTATATTAAGATATAACAAAATATAATTTTAAAGTATTAAAAATACTTTAAATTTTTTTCTTAATAATTATATATAATATGCCTAGTAAAACTACATATAAAGGAAATCGCAATCTAAAGAAAAATAGCCGTAAAAGCAGTCGTAAAAATAGCCGTAAAAGTAGCAGAAAGAATAGCCGTAAAAGTACTAAAGGTTTAAATAATTTTATTAAAGATTTAGTATCTGAAGTAAAAGATATACCCGCTCAAAATAATATGATGGGTAACCAAATGAGTCAAGTAAACCCTACGAATCAAATGAACCCAATGATGAATCAACAACAATTTTCTCAAATGATGCCACAAATGATGGACCCTATGCTTAACCCCATGCTCAACTCTATGGGTGGTCAAATTGTAAAACCCGAACATATTGATCCTCTACATGTCAATTACATGGTACCTGTTGACCAAAACAAAGGATTTGGCAATTACGGATTCGGCTCTGATAGCATGCAAGGTTCTCAAAACAGCATGTTATCTCAAATGTCAATGGGTAGAGAAACTGCCCCCGTTCAAGCTCAACAAACCATGCAACAAAGTGCTGAACCCATGCAACAAAGTGCTGAACCCATGCAACAAAGTGCTGAACCCATGCAAGAACAAGCTTTATCTGCTGCCCCAGGTACAGAAGCTAACTAAATATAATTCTAACTATTTTTAATTTACTATTAAGTAAATTAAAATTAGTAAATCAACGTAAATGTTATTCATATAATTTAAATATTGGTATATTGATAATATCATCAATAATATATGTATCCTTATCTAATTTTTTGGAATTACCATTATCGTCTTTGGCTACTTTACCTATTGGAAAATCTAAATCATAATCATATACTACGCCAGAATTTTCATAATACCATGCATTGATAGTATCGGAATATGTCTTTTCATCTATTTTTTTAACAATTTTAATTTTACGTACTTTTATTTTTATTTTAATAGAATCACGTGAATTTAAACCATCATTCATTTTATTATCATATTCTAATTTATGACTATATGCTGGACCTATTTTTTTTTCAAATAAAGAATCTTCATTGAATTTAAAACAATTATATTTGGAACCCATCATATTATGAGACTTGAATAGTTCGCAATCAACTGCAATTTCTTTAATTGCTTCAATAAAAGACATTAATAGATTATTCTTCTTTCTGGAAATATTTTCCATTTTTTCATCTGCAGTTTCTTTTTTGTTATTACGAACTATTTTATATCTAAAAACATCAACTGTTCTTTCATCCATTGGTAAATCAACATGATGGCATTGACGGATAGCTCTACCAATAACTTGTTCAATACGAACTTCATTCCAATAGGGCTCAAGAATATGAACTTGTCTTACATTACGAAGATTAATACCTTCTGCTCCAGCAGGTGAAATCATAATTATTTTAACTATTTCACCATAATTATTTTTTTTAGTATTAAAAATCTTTTTATTTGTTTCACGCAAATCTTTATTAATTCCCCCATGAAACTCAATATATCGAAATCCATTTTTAGGTGCATTTTTATTTGGATTAGATGGATTATATCCAGTATCATCTTCTAATGAAACAAAGCCAAAAAAAGATAAATATACTTTGAGTATTTGTAAACCTTCCATTGCAACATAATTTGAATATACTAATACTGAACCTGGTGATTTTAATATATTGAATACTATATTTAACATTTTTGGAGAACACCGATACAACATTCTAAAAAGATTAGATTTATTGTTATTTCTTTCATCGCTTAATTTAGAAAAACTACCTTCAAATTTACTAAAAAAGTTTTTAACATCATCTTGAATGGTATGCCCTTTTTCTTTATCTAGTCGATGAATATTTTTAAAGTAATTAATCAATTCATTTACATATATTCGAATAGCCTTTATATATTCATTTACTTCTTCCTTTGTCTTTTTAAGATCTTCTTTCTTATCTTTATCTTTACCTTCATCAATTACAATCGCATCTTCATCTTTTATTCTAAATTGTCCAGGTCTAGGTCTTTTTTCTCCATTAACTTTACTATTAATATTTGGAAAAACAAAATTACTTGCTTGTCGGGTATATGATGAATAAGTTGACATGTCATTACCAATTTTTCCTCTACTCATCTTTCTTCTTATTTTTTCTTTTTCTTCTTCTATTCTTTCAAAATGATCATATACTTCTTGTTGATAATCATCCATCACTAGACTTTTGTAATGTGTTGTTTTTTTAGCATATTTATCTGGTGTAGCACCAATGTAATAAGAAACTAGACCCATAATTCTTCTTTGAAATTGATTTTTTTTATTTTCATTTAATGATTCAAAGTTAGATGATGATATATATAATTGATTAAAAATAGCTTCACTTGTTGGAAATGTTCCAGGTCTCAATAAATTAAAAGTTAAAGCAAATTCATAAGGATTATTAACAGCTGGAGTTGCAGATAGTAATATAATCCGTGTATTTTTATTTTCTTTCTTTTCCTGTTGAATATAATCATAAATAACTTGCGCCCGTTTTCCTTTTTTAGAAGAAATATTATTATATACATTTCTAATGAAATTATGAACTTCGTCGAATATATAAATAGATTCACGGGAACTATCGGCTTTTTTTACTATTTCTAAAAAGTCTCGATCAGCAAAAGGAGAATCATAATGTATAAATTTAATATTCTTCATTCTACCTTCTTTATTATTTCCTTCTATCCACCCATCTAAATCTTTCATCCATGGATCATTTTTTAAGGATGCTTTAATTAAAATAAATATATTCCATTTTGGTGTGTAGTTAAATAGAACATTATATATATTAATTGCACTAACTGTTTTACCAGAACCTAGACCATGAAAAATTAAAATATCTTTGAATGGAGAACGATAATTTAAAAATTGTCCTACAAAATTTTGATATGTAGTTATTTCTTTTTTTATTAATTCATTGCACGGATCTTCACCTTCTTTCCTTAAAATCTCAGGTAATTGATATTTTTTAAAATTTAATAATACCCATGAAGGAAATAATCTTCCATTAATTTCTAAATTAATATTTTCTTCTTTTGACATATTATAAATATATAGATTATTTAATTATTGGAACTATTTTATATGTATATATATATAGCTAATGAACTTTGAACAAAAATACTACAAGTATAAATTAAAATATCTCAAACTCAAAGGGTCAATTGATTTAAATGACCAAAATGGTGGTTTTACTGATGAAGATTTAGATAGAGCACGACAAGGTCTAAAAAAAACAGCTTATCCTTCCACAAGTGAAATAGAATCAGAAAGACAAAGACAAAGAAGTGCTTCACCACCTCCACCACCTCCACCACCTCCATCAGTCTCGCCAGTAGCTAATATTCCACGAATAACTACTCCGCCAGTAACTACTACTCCACCTACATCCACTAATACTGTAACAAATGTATATCATTATGTCCCTACAACTCAAACAAGATTATTATATCCCACATATACACCGGGTAAAATTTATTACGATGTAGATTACGATTTATCCAAAGAAGAACGTAAACCCAGACGTAAATCTCGAAGAAAATCTAGCAAAAAAAGACGTACTAGTAGACGTACATCTAAAAGACGCACTAGTAGACGTACCTCGAGAAAAGGTAGTACCAAGCGTAAATCTAAAAAATAACTTTAAAAGTATAGTTTAAATATTTTACTTAAAAAATAATTAATAAAATATTTAAATATAAAAATCTTATTTTATTTAAATGGATTTAATTAATGATGTTTCAACATCCCTTCCTCCTACAAACGTTCAACGACCTTACGAAAGTCAATTGAATGTTAACTCTTGTGAATTTAATCAAGTTGTTAAGAAAGTACGTCAGTTTTTTCTAGATAATGATTTTATTGAAGTACATGCTCAAAACCGTCTCAGTATTTTAGCAGCATGTGAAGACCCTTTTACAGTCGCTTCGTTTGAATATGCTGGTACAAGATGGCCCTTACCTCAAACAGGTCAAATGTGGTTAGAATATGAAATGCTCAAAAACCCAACTCATCCTGGATACTTTTGTATTTCTACTAGTTATCGTCAGGAACCGAATCCTGTCCCAGGTCGACATGACCTTATTTTCCCACTATTTGAATTTGAAATGAAAGGTGGTATGGAAGATTTAATTAAACTTGAAATGAACTTGTTAAAATATTTAGGTTATGATGAAAATAAATTTATGAGAGGTAAATACGAAGATGTTGCTAATGAATATGGTGTTGTAGAACTGGAACATGAACATGAAACAAGATTATATGATGAAAAAACACCAGCTTTCTTTTTAACAGATTTCCCAGAACACACTAGTCCATTTTGGAATATGAAGAGAAATGATAATAGCGACCTGTCTAATAAAGTAGATGTTATTATGAGTGGACAAGAAACAATTGGTTCAGCTGAAAGAGAAGTTGATAGAGATATTATGTTAGAAAGATTTAGAACTATTAGTGATGGAAAATATAAAGAAAAAATTGTTGAATTATTTGGTGAAACAAGAACTATGGAAGAAATGAATGATTATTTAAATTTTGAGTTCTTTCCTAGATCTGGAGGTGGGATTGGTATGACACGATTAATTCGAAGTATGAAAATGGAAGGTTTATTATAAAAGCAATACAATCTTGTGGTTTATATCATTATCTAAATAAACCATATTAGTTATTTTTTAAATTTCCAGATAAATTATCAAATCTGTAATCTGGTATTTTTCCTGGTTTCCCGGAAGGTCTATATGAAAATTTCATTTGCTTTCCTTTTTTCTTTCTTTCTAAACCTGCTAAAAGCGAACTACGAATCGGATCTTTAGGTTCACCCATACATTTCAATGTAAATGATTGGAATGGTGTATCGTTTAATATAGAAGCATTATTTTTATCCAGATATGTTTCTCTTGCTTTAAACATGCGTGTTATCATTGTCATATGTGCTGTTTTATTAAAATTATTTTGTCTAATAACACCTAACTGATAATTAGCTAATAAATATTGTATTTGTAATTGGAAAGATCCAAAATAAGTTTTCTTTTTTGGTGAGTATCTATAAACTATACATTTTTCATTTGCACCATACAATCTAATAACAAGTTGTTCATTATAATAATATTCTGTGGATTTATCAAAAAACTGAAAAAATGGATGATATTCTTTGGTTGTTATTTTACAATCTTTATTACAATTATTTTTAAGTAAATCATATATCATAGTTCTATCCTTGTCATAATTAATTGAAATCAACTGATAAAAAGGTTCTTGAATAATATAAGTTGAAGGCATTCCAGCTTTTCTCATTAATCGATTGAATGCTCGATGTCCAATAACTATTATTTTATTTTTATGAAGTATTTTTTTCCTAATAAATCTATTAATTTCATCATATTGTTTTTCACTTAGATTAACACTATATTCAAGTTTATTATAAATAGTATTATCATTAAATGAATAATATTCCATTAATCTTGTAAATCTACTAAAAGTTTTTCTTAATCTAAAATATGAAGTCATTGGGTCAGAATATACTCTATACGCATCTACTAACATAAAATGTGGATGGGTCATTTTCATACCTTCAATCGTAATAGTAGGACAATTATCGAATATATATTTTGGCATATATGAAAAATCGGTAAAAGCAATAAAATTAACAAAAATTTTATAGGTACTTGGATGCATTCCTTCTTTGCCTTCTACATGCTTGAAACCTTCTTTATATAAGATATCACACAATTCAATTAGATTTTTTAATGGTTCATATGAGTAAAATTCAATATCAGGAACATCAACTTCTTTATAAAAAACAGCATCAGGATTTTTTACTTTAATTAATGCATTTTGTGCATAACCGCCATATATAATTAAACCATTTTCTCTAATATAGTTTTTGATTATTTTATATACACTGTTTATTTCTTCAATCGTTGGTTCATAATTTTGTAAATATATTCCCTTCGCTTTATCTTCCAGACTATCTAAATTATTATTAATAATATCTATATCTTTTTGTCTATACATTATATTTATATAGATTTTATTAAAATATGTGATAATTGTTGTTTTAATTTACTGTTAAGTAAATGCAATCTAGATTGCGTCGCTGATGCTCGATTGTTTTAACTAAAGTTTTAATGGAAATTAAAACGTAGGTTAACACATATATATAAATGTCATAAAAGCAACGTTTTTATGAGTGTTAATTAGCAATTTCGATATGATTATCCATACTATTTGTTACAGAATTATCTTCTTCACCAGATTCACTTGCTGAAATATCTAATAAATCTCTATTTCTAGCATGTCCAGTAAATAACATATTATATGAATTATTAAGTGGTTTTTTTTCATAACACTCATTAAAATTTTCCCAGTTTAATTCCTTTTTATTATCCAGTTCTTCCATAACTAGATATTTTTCAGTAAATATTGGAGGTATTTCAAAATCAGGAGTATCATTCTTTATTTTTTTGAATTTTTTATATAAATCTAAATCAACTTTATAAACATTTTTACTTTCGTGGATTCTTTCTTTTTTTTGTTTAAGAAGAGTTATATTATATTCCATTTTTTTCATTCGATTATATTTTTTCTCTCTTTTTTTTCTTTTTTCAGTAGTATCTTCAGATGATTCATTATCAGATTCACTACTGGTCTCACTGGTATTTTCCGATGTCATTTGTTCAAATTCATCATCAGATGATTGTTCTAAAAAAATATTAGGTGTTGTAGTTTTAGTTATTGTGTTTTCATGATATGATATTATTGTCAAATCTGTTTCTTTTAGTAATTTATTAGTAACGAGACCTTGAATAGTAAGTTTACATTTCTTTAGATCTGAAAATAAACCAAGTAGATTTTCTTTATTCATTATGGCGTATAACATATTTATTTTTATAATAAGATATTATTTTAAATCAAAATATTTTTTCATTCGAATTAATGCGCTAATGATAAAGTTGTCACAATATATAACTTCTTCTTCTTTATGCATTAGATTATCATTTTCGATACAGCGTTGGGGTAGAATAGATTTTGACGAACATATAGTATTTTGTCTACTTGATTTGGTAAAATCAGGCATACGATTATCTCCAATATACCATATTACTTTGGTCATTATAGTGATTTATAATAATAATTAACTAAAAAAAATCAATTTTTATTTATATTATGTCTGCAATATAATCATTGAAAGGAGGGCATCCATTCTTACGCAACCAACGTAATGTTTTTTGTTGTCCACCATAAGCAGCATACCAAGATAACTCGTTGGTCCAGGCATATCCATGAGCACGAAGCCATTCTAATATTTCTAGATGACCATTTTGAGCAGCATGATATCCTACATATTTATCCCACGAACAACCATGTAAACAGGCCCATTTAAGAACTTTTAAATGTCCGTTTTTAGCTGCGTTATTACATGTATTAGAATTCCATTTACAATTATTATTATATAACCATATGAGTATATCTAAATGTCCATTTAATGCTGCATTGGCACATGTTGATTCATTTATCACACAAAGTGATTTATTATAGGTCCATTTGACAATATCCAAATGACCATATTTAGCAGCTAAATTACAAACATGTCTATTAATCGTAATTCCATTTTCTAAAGCCCATTGTATAACATTTAGTTTGCCAATTACTGCTGCTTTTGATGTTATTATATTTGTTTGTTCTAAATATTGTTCATATAAAGCCCATTTTAATAAAGGGATAGACCGAACAGCGATATATACAGATGATTTTCTTTTTATTGGTAAGTTATAGCGTTTGCGTATTCCAGCGACTATATTGTACCAATGTATTGATACAGACATCAATACTTGTTGCCATTCGATACCTACTAATTTTAAGATTAATTCTTGTATTTCATTAGGTAGATTAAAATATTGTCGTTCTCGCATTTTTTAAGATACTATAATATTTTACAAATAAAAAATTATATCAATATTTATTTATACAATATATCCTTTCATCCTAGCCCAATTTATAACTTTTGGATGCCCGCCTGGTTGTGCAAATGATTCAACTAATGAATTTATTGGACATCCATTATTATGAGCCCAGTCTATTATATCAATATGACCACCAATTGCGGCATGACAACATGTCAAGTTCTCCATTGGGCAACCATTTTCAAAAGCCCATTTTAGAACATTTAAATGTCCATTTAATGAAGCACAATCCCATATTGTATCAGCTATCCAGGGTTGTTTTTCTGGTCTTATTTTTTCTAAAATATTAACATGTCCATTCGATGCAGCACATGCACATATAACACGCCAATTTGAACAAATACATCCTTTATCAAGAACCCATAATAATAATTCTAAATGACCATTTCTAGCTGCATTAGTACAAGTTTTTTCATTATGATCACAATTATTATTACATAACCATTTTAATACATCAATGTTACCATGTTTCGCAGCACTACTACATAAATTTACAGATAAATATATAGTTTGTTCCAATACAGCCCATTTAATTAATGCTACAGATTGTGTAATAATATCATATGGAGTATAAAGTCTAAACATGTTTTCTTCACCTAATGTTTTTTTTCGTAATCTAGTTATAATATAATAAAATTCACGATTTACATTCATTAAGAGGTAATGATAATCAGAATCTTTATCACAAAAAAACGATAGGATATGTTCTTTCATTTCGAGAGGTAATAAATCATACATTATAATCCTAATTATATATATATTAAACCATTTATTTAAATGTGACAACTGCTGTTTTAATTTACTGTTAAGTAAATGCAATCGAGATTGCGTCGCTTGTCTCGATTATTAACGATGTAATCGCCTGAAGTTTTAATGGAAAGCAATCCCTGATTGCATTACATCGCTACGTAGGTTAACACAAATTATTAATTATATTCAATTAACAATTGGTATTATTAGATATCCAATGTGCTATCTGATAATGACCTAAACTTAATGCTCTTTTATATGCAAGTTTACTACAAGCACATTTTTGAGAATATAACCATTTTAACATATCGATATTATTCTGTTCAACCGTTGATATAATAGTCCACCAACCCCATGGACAACCATTATTATGAATCCATTCTAGAATTTCTTTATTTTTACTTTCAACGGCATACATACATGACCATAAATCCCATTCACAATTAATAGAACGTGCCCATTTTAAAACATTTAATTTTTGATTTAAAATAGCATATTTACATATTAATTTGTTTTTTGGTAATCCTTGTTCTTCTAATGCCCAATTTAATAGAGATATAGACTGAATAGCAATGCATATAGGTGTTTTTCTAGTATAACAATCCATATTCTTTATTTTACGTTGTCTAGCAATAATATGATGCCATAATCTCGATACTGACATTATGATATGATGCCAATCTTCTTCAATATATGATAAAATATAATCTTGTAACTCAATAGGCAAATTATTAAATTGTTTCATATATAATTTAAAAATAAAATAAAATTGAAGATTACATATCTTTATTTTTTATTTAAACATTATATATAACTTATTATAATGAGTTTAAAATTAATTGCATGGAATATAAATGGAATTAGATCAGTCATGGATAAACCATATTTATATGATTTAATTGATAAAGAAAAACCTCATATTATATGTTTTGGTGAAACTAAATTAAGTTGTCCTATTTTGGATGTACAAACTACTTTACGAGAAAAAATTAAAGGTTATAAATATAGATACTATAGTCAATGTATGTTAAGAGGAGGTTATAGTGGAACAGCCATATTTAGTCGTAAAAAACCATTAAATGTAACATTTGGTATTAGTAATTCGGAATTAGATAAAGAAGGACGTGTAATTACACTTGAATTTGAAAAATATTTTTTAATACATGTATATACACCTAATTCTGGACAAGCGTTAGAAAGATTAGATTATAGAATTAATAAATGGGATGTTGCTTTTAGAAAATACCTAAAAAACTTGCAAAAAAGTAAAAAAATAATAGTATGTGGGGACTTGAATGTTGCCAATGAAGAGATTGATATTCATAATCCCAAGAGTAATAAACGAACCGCTGGTTTTACAGATGAAGAAAGAAAAAGTTTCAAAAAACATTTAGATGAATTAGATTTAATAGATACCTATCGGTATTTAAATCCAACTAAAGTCGAATATTCATATTGGTCTTATCGATTTAAATCTCGATCAAAAAATAAAGGATGGCGAATTGACTATTTTCTAGTTTCAAATAAATTTAAAAATAATATTAAAAAAACAAGTATCTTAACTGATATTATGGGCAGCGATCATGCACCTGTTAAATTATCTATTAAACTATAATTAATCCGGATTGATTTGTTTTAATACAATATTGATTATTCTTATATTCTAAAATAGGAATTGATACAATTCTACCATTAATCGAATCATAATTAACGGAATTCTTTTTAGTTAACTTTTTAGTCTTTACCAGAGTAATCAAGTCATCTTTTAGCTTTTTTTTATTTTCTAAATTATTAATCAATAGTTTATTAACAAACTCTCTTATTTTAATAATTTTATGAACATTATTTAATTTATTCCATGTTTTTTTATAAATATAATCATCAGAATAGATAATATCTTTCTCAGTATCGGTATTACTTATACTATCTGTTATATTATATTCTAATTCTTTAATCCTATCTGTTATGGGTGTTTGGTCAATTTTATTTTTTTTTGCTTGTTTTAACAGATTATTCATGTATAATATTTCTAAATCTAATTGTAATTTATCAATTTCCATACTTAATATAATTAAATAATACTTCTTTAGTTATTATTATAATACATATCTTAACTAGTATTTATATTTTTCATTTTAGAAAAAATTGAATTAAAAAAAACTTTCTTATTAAACTTAATAAGTAATGTCATTGTCTTTTGATGAATTGTTTGCTATGAGACTTCAGATACAAGATATAACTACTGATGAAGTTATCATTATTAAGAGATTAAAATTATTACTACTGAGTTCAGGTATGACTACGGTTGAGATTAATAATTATTTGGTACTATTTTATGAATACTTTGGTACTACTATAACATTACAAGAAATACAAGAAATTAATGTTAATGAAAATTCTTTTTTAAACTTTCTATTAAATAATCAATTAGATGGATTAGATAATAATAATAATTTAGTTCAAAATAATGAGCAAAATGAAATAAATCACGACCAAGAAAACGAATCAACTAATGAACAAGAAAATGAATCAACTGCTGACCAAGAGAACGAATCAATCGATGAACAAGAGAACGAATCAACTAATGAACAAGTAGTCATGTCAGATTCTGATGAATTTGATGAATTTCATGAAGAATATGAAAGTATTGAACAACTACTAAATACACCATTACATAATAATGTTAATCCTCTAAATTTACCTATTCCTCCGAATATACCTTTAATCGTTCCACAACTACAAAATCATATACCTAATATTTTATTCCAAAATTCTTTTGATTTGTTAGGTGAGTTTCTAAATAATACATCATATTTACCACCTCCTATAAGTGTAGGACATTATGAACCTTTTGAAAATGATATTCAAGTAACACTGGACGATAACGATTTAAATAATTTAGAAGAAATTAAATGTACTAAAAAATTAGATGATCGATGTACTATCTGTTTAATGGATATAGAAAAAGACGACACATTTATAGGGTTAAAATGTACGCATAGTTTTCATAGCAAATGTTTAACTGAATATCTCAAACACTATGGTTATTCGTGTCCAGTATGTAGAACAGAAGTAGGTAAATCAAAAGCACATATTAATTAATAAAAATTGATTTGTAGTTAGGAAAATACTTGTATTTTCCTAATCTCACAAATTAAAACTTATTAACCATTATTATATTATTACAATCAAGATTGTAATAATATAAATGTGTTAATAAAAATTGATATAATTAAATTTAAAACTATAATATTAAGTATTTTAATGATATATATTACTTGTCCGACATGTGGTTATTTTATTGGAGCTAAAACAGTTGAGTTTGAAGAAAAGAAGCAAAAAATTTGTGATAATGTAAAATATACACAAGAAGAAAAAGAAGTCGAAATCCAAAAATTAATAAAAAATATTGGATTACGCAGATATTGCTGTCGTATGCGTCTAATGACAGCCAAGGATATTGTACAGGATATTCTTCCTGTATCTAATGAAACAATATAATTGCACACAAGTTAAGACAATTATCATAGATTTTATTGCACGTTAAAATAAAAATTGAAAAAAATGTTTTATTAATTACAATTTATATTGTATTTAATGAATCGTTCATTACTCTCCTGGACATATAAAGTTATGCAACTTCGCGCTACTCAATGCGCGTTACCTAATTTTCCAAATAAGTTGACTAGTTTATCCACACAGAACCCAACTAGTCAACAAATAAATGAAGATACATCGCAGTTATCCAAATATTACAACCATCCAATATTTATTAATTTTCTTCCTACTTATCAGGAAACTTCCACAGATCCATTAGGAGCAATATTAAAACGCTATTTAGAATTACTTGTAAATGATATTAACAGTAAAAGAAAACCATAATTTGAAACAACTTCATTTATTGTATATCCCATGGATATACAATCCATTTATCTTCGACCTCTTCACCTACAAAAAGTTGAGTATCGTCAAAATTTGTTATTTTATTTTTATTTTTATTATGAATTACTGCAATTGATATATTTTTTGGTTCATATTTTTCAAAATCTTTCATAATATAATCAAGTGTTTTTCTGGTATCATCTACTTCATCTACTATCAAGATATTTTTATTATTTATATCAGATTTTTGAATCCATTGTAATATAGTAGGTTTTTCCGTAACTTGATTACAATTATTATAAAAATTTAAACTGATACCAATAAGAGGAACTTTTAAATAAGTTCTTAGAATACGAGCTGGAATATAACCACCGCCACCTACAGCAATAATTATATCTGGATTATAATTTGATTGCTTTATCTTTTCACTTATATTTCTTACCAGTGAATGAATTTGTTCATAACTATAATATAGTTTTTGAACTTCTACTTCCATCATTAATAATTTATTTGTTCTATACTTTAACTAGATTTTTAAAGTTTATAAACTATTTCAACTAATAATAATTGACTATTATATCTTAAAATAATCTTATTATGACTTAGAACATATTCTTGTTGCAAGTATTTTTTACCATCTTTATAAAAATTTACTAATTTGGAAATATTTATTTCTAATTGATATAAAGCATTTAATTCATTATTAGATTCTATTTCTATAATACACGTGTCAGATGGTATATTTACTTGTTTTCTTGGTGTAAAAGTTAAAAATTTATTATTATTCATTGTTTTAATAGAAGCTAATTTAAATTTTATTTTATTACTATTGCTTGTGAAATTTAAACATATATTTTTCATATTATATGATTATAGATTTTAGTTTTAATTACAATAAGAATAATAATCAGGATTGCCATTATCAATAAATTTTTTTTATTAAAATAATCCCATAAGTAATTAATCCATTTTTTATAAGTAGTTAGTGGTTGTTTATCAGTTAGTGGTTGTTTATCAGTTAGTTGTTGTTTATCAGTTAGTTGTTGTTTATCAGTTAATTGTTGTTCATCTATTATTAATTTTTGTTGCGTTGAGTATATGATTGTATAATTTCCTGTTTTTGGTAAACCATTGTCTAGTAATGATGCTTGATTACCTGAACCATAATGATAAAACCACGTATTGGTAGATTTATAAAAAGTAAATTTTGCATTCCAATAAAGTTCATTTTTCCATTTGTCTAGAAATTTATAATATACTCGAGTCATAAATGCATTAGGGATAGTATTATCTTTATCTTTCCATATATTATATATAGTTACTATTTCAGCTAACGATTCCATTTTAGTTTTAAATTCTGTTTTTAATCGATTAAGACTATTTTCAGATATTACATTTTCGTTCCATTTTAATTCATCTTGTTCAATAGACATTTTATATAATAAGAGAATTTATATTTTAAAGTGTTAAATATAAATTCTTTTATTAGTGTTCAAGTTTATAAACTTGTAGTTGAAAATACTAAACTAGCACTATCTGTAATAGCTCCAGAGCCTCTTCTTGCACGAACAACAAGAAAAATACAGACACAAATTAAAAGTAATACCAACCATGTAGGTAATCCACAGATTCTAGAACCATTTGATTCTTCGGCTTCTTCGGCTTCTTCTGCTTCTTCGGCTGATGCGGCTTCTGCTGCTGCTGCGGCTTCTGCTGCTGCTGCGGCTTCTGCTGCTTCTGCTGCTTCTGCTGCTTCTGCGGCTTCTGCTGCTTCTGCTGCTTCTGCTGCTTCTGCTGCTTCTGCGGCTTCTGCTGCTTCTGCGGCTTCTGCAGCTTTTGCGGCTTCTGCGGCTTTTGCGGCTTTTGCTGCTTCTGCGGCTGCTGCGATCTCATCAGTATTGTCTAATGTTTCATTGCATCGAATAGATTCACAATTATCGATATTAAAACGATTCATATAAAATTACTTAGATAATAATTTTAAACTAAAATTTATATAAATAAGTTAATAAAAATTGATAATAATGACTTAAATCAATATTATTATAATAATATAAATGTATGATGAATTAGGAAATTTAGGAAAAATTATTAAATTAATTGACAAGATAATTAAAAAGGAATACATTGATTTCACAGGAAAGAAAGAGGAATTAAACTTTATTATAAAGAAAATTTATGAACAAGTTTGTGAGCAAATACCAAATACCAAGTACGGTCTTATTAGCGATATTATCAATAGATTTTTTGATTGTAAATATAAAATAAAACCTTTGTCTTTTGATAACGGAACGAATGGATTTCGTAATTGGGATAATAAATATGAAATAGATGAAATTAAAACAAAATGTGTTAAAGTTCCAACAGAATATATTGAATTAGAAAAACATTTCCAAAAATTATATTCAACACCCCAACCTGAACAAAGAACAGATGAATGGTTTCAATATCGTTATAATAGAATAACAGCATCAGATATGGCTACTGCTATTGATATGAATCCATATGAATCTATAGAAAATTTTATATATAAGAAATGTGATCCAAATTATCCATTTCTAGACAACAAGTTTGTTTTTCATGGTAAAAAATATGAACAGATTGCCACTTTATTATATGAACACGTTTATAACAATAAAGTAACAGAATTTGGATGTTTGCCTAGTGATAAATATAAAATACTTGGAGCATCGCCAGATGGGATATGTTCAAAGTCTACTTTGAATAATGTTTTTAGTTCAAGGTTAGGCACTATGTTAGAAATTAAGTGTCCATATTCTCGCGAAATAAAAACTTCGGGCATAATAGTTGGTGATATATGTCCATTTTATTATTATTGTCAAGTTCAACAACAATTAGCTTGTTGTGATTTGAAACAATGTGATTTTTGGCAATGTAAAATAATACAATATGAAAGTAGGAAAGAATATTTATTAGATGTTAATTTCAATGCTATTTTAACAGAAGGAATTAAGGGAAAAAGAAAATCTTTAGATAATATGTATGCTCGAGGCTGTTTAATACAATTATTACCAAAGAAATATGAACCAACACATGACGAAGATGAACATCAATTTAAATCATCATATTTATATCCACCAAGACTTGATATGGATATGAAGACATATGATGAATGGTGTTTGGAAACTATTTCCAATTGGCAAACTTTAAATCCTGAATTAGCAGAAAATTATTATTTTGATAAAATTATTTACTGGAAAATTCCACAAAGTCATAATGTTACTATTAAGAGAAATGATAAATGGTTTAATTCTATATATCCAATTTTAGAAGATACATGGAAACAAGTTTTGTATTATCGCAAACACCCAGAAGAAATACCTAAACTACAAATGATTGCTGATAAAAGAAGAAAATTTTATAGGCTGAATACTAATTTTAAGATTAATAATTTTGAACCTGGTATTCATTTTTTAAGAAAAGAAGTGAAAATGTCAGCGGCAAAAAAATCAAAAACAAAAGTTCCTAAATATTTAAAAGAAGAGGTGGATTGTGATTTCATTGATTAATTTATAAAAATATCTAAAATTATATATATGATAAATTCATTTGTTGATTTATTTATTGGTATTATCTTAATAATTTTATGGATACCAATTAGTTATTATATTGAGGTAAATAATAAAGGAAATAGGAAAGAACTTGATAAATTAAAAACTCAAATAGATAATATTAAATTAACTAAAACAGAATTAGATTTTAACAGTAATATAACTACAAAAAATAATGTTAGTGAAAATATTTTATTATTATGGCCTAAAACTAGAGATTTAGCAAGTATGGGTAATTATCTACTTGAAGTTAATGAAATAATTATAACACGAAATAAAAAGATGGAAACTAATAATACACTAATAAATAGACTTAAAAAAAAAAAGTATTCAACTGATACACTAACAACTATATTTGAAAAAATAAAGTATTCAACTGATATGCATATTGATAATTATAAATATTTGGTAAAAAATCATCTTGTTAATAGTTTTAGCATTAAACATAATAATATTGAATATGATTTTAAATTGTATACACTCATACCAGATATAATTGATAATCTATATAAAGTTAGTGGAATACTTGATTCTCAAGAAACATCAACTTATAACAAATTCGATCTTATACTTTATGATTATGAAGAAGGACCGCCTTCAACAATACCTGATAAAATATTAAATAGAAAAACGCAATATAATATTTTTCAGAAATGGGGTGGTAGACTTGGTGTATTTTTAATTTTATTATTTGGTTTAATTCTTTTAATTAGTCCAATAGAATATATACAAACAAATTTTGTATCTTATATACCATTTACTGGTTACATTTTTCAACTTTTAATTGATTTATATAAGGGTTTCGCTTTTATATTTTCATTAATTGCTACTATAGTTTTAACAATACTTATGTATTTAATAGTTAATTATCCAATATTAGCATTAGTTACTATATTAATGCCATTTATTATTAAATTAAGTATGCTATATGTAAATAAACCCAACACTGATAATTAAAGAAATACAATTAGATTTATAAATTACCTTGGGTATAGTGATAATATAAAAATAAAATTAATCCTAATAATGTATCTAATGCAAGAAATATCCATGATTTATTTAATTTAAATAAAGCAGTTATGCTAAATGATAAATATAATAAACCATGAATAATTCTATAATCATTCCACCATACTTTTGCATTTGCCCATTCGAGTTGATTATCAGCACGTTGACTACCAAATATGTATATATAAATAAAACCACATGCTATTATTAAAGTAAATATACTTGCTAATTGTCGGTTATTTTTATCTAATTTTTTCATTAAAAGAGTTAATAATGTTCGAGTACCAATACATCCAAATAGATAATAAATGAATCTTTTTTGTATTATATTCATATATATTAATTTATATTTTTTTTAGAGTAGGAAAATGATATCTAAATTTCCATAATTTTTTTTTATGTTTTTTTAAGAATTTATTATATAATTCATCCCATTCAGGTGCCCAATCATTTTTATCATAATTACTCATTTTTAAAATATAATTACTTGAAGTAATATATGGTTTTCTACTGGTTTCTCCTCCTGTTGAGAAGAAAACCATATCTAAAACATTCTGCATCATAACCCATTCATATGAATCAATTGAAAATTCCATAAACCATTTGTATCCTTCTTTTGGAGATATACCAGATAAATTCATAAAATTTCCAATAAACATTAACCTTCCAATATGATGAATATATCCAGTATCAAAACCAGACTTTATTAAATCATCAATTGGTTCTATGTTTAAAGTTCCTTCATACCATTTTTTGGATAATTTCTTTCTATTGCCAAAATAATTTTTATTAAAATTAACATATAAATAAGTATATCTTTGATATTCTCTCCAAAATAATTGTCTTAAATAACCTTCAAAACTATTTAATGGAACTGTTGGTTTAAGCTCTTTTAATTCTTCAATAATTTCTAATGGATTTAATAAACCAATATTTATACTGCTTGATAAAACCGAATGAAACATATAATATTCATCTTTTTTTACAAAATCTTGGTATGGACCAAAATATTTTAATTTATTTTCAAAAAAATCTTTTAACCATTTATGTGCTCCTTTATGACTAATTGGGTATATAAAATTATTTACATTGCCATAGTTATGAGGAAAATGTTTGTTAATATAACTAATAGCTGGATTTATATATTCTTGATCGGATTTTATTATTTTTAATTTTGGTATAATTAAATCATCTTTATAAATATCTCTATTCTCTTTATCTTTTGATTTTAATTTAGGATATAAATTTAATTCTTTCTTACTCCACATATAAAAATTACCAAAAATAAATTTTGTTGTCTTTTTCCTATATTTTGTATATTGGTCTCTTGTTAAAATAAAATTAGGAGAATCAAGTATAATCGGGCTTCCTTTTAACTTTAATTTATCAATTGGGTCAAATATTGTATATTCTTTTAATTCTAACTTTTTATTAAAATTAATATATTTTACACTAAAATTATTATCTTTCAAGTAGTCAAAATAATATTTCATTGATGCTCGATGCAATATTAATTTTTTTTTATTACACCCTTGAAGATTTAAAACGCCGTTTTTTCAATATATTTATTCATAATATATATATTGAATGCCCTCACATAAAAGCGAAGATTATAAGATTACTGCTGTTAAATACTTTTTGGAAAATA
>Ga0233439_10001577_pt1 | contig 28653 bp, 22 predicted proteins | sample SI_123_September_6_FD_182713 | JGI IMG/M metagenome (GOLD analysis project Ga0233439, IMG submission 182713) | Seawater microbial communities from Saanich Inlet, British Columbia, Canada - SI_123_September2016_100_MG | ecosystem: Environmental > Aquatic > Marine > Inlet | place: Canada: British... | reverse complement strand
AGATCACGGTCAGAGTAATCGGGTCCACTGATTTATCACGCGTCATGATGCCGCCCCCTCAACGTCTATAATCAGATGGCCATTTTCGCTGATCCGCGCCAGGTCTCCCGGCAGGACCACTGTCGTACTGTCAGGATCCTCGATGATCGCGGGGCCGGATATTGTTTCACCCTTGGCCAGGGCCGCGCGGTTAACGATCCGCGTCTCGACATAGCCGCCAGCCTCGGGGAACCAGGCGGGGCGGCTGCCGCTGCGGGCTCCCTCGTCCGCTGTTTCATGACTTCGGATCGGGCTGCCTTCATGACCGCTGGGCAGGGTCGCCACCAAGGTCCAATCCACGGCCTCGATACGGGCTTCGGGATCCAGGAATTTATGCTTTTGCATATAAGCCTGATTAAAGGCGGCGATGGCCTGATCACCGAAGTCATCCCCGATCGCACCATCAGGCAAATCGACCTGAACCTCAAAGCCCTGCCCGGCATAGCGCATATAACCCCGGCGCGACCATTGCGGCGCTGCGGCACTGCCGAATTGTTCTATGTCATTGCGCGCCCTGGCTTCCAATTCCTCATAGATGGCGGGCCCCGCATCGCCATTCAATTCCATCACCCTGGTCATGGAAACATCTATACGGGGGGCTGCCTGTAGCAGCCCAATAGCGGACCCGACACCGGCGCCATGGGGCACGATCACCGTTGGGATACCCACCGCACGGGCCAGACGTGCAGCGTGCAATGGCCCGGCACCGCCAAATGCGATCATGGCATAACGCCTGGGATCGCGCCCCTGCTCTACCGAAACAATGCGCAGGGCATTTTCCATGTTCATGGTGGCAACAAGATGAATACCCCAGGCAGCCTGGCCCAGGTCTAAATCCAACTTTTCGCCAATTGCCGCCATGATACCGGCCTCAGCCGCAGCCTTGTCCAAGCGCATGGTCCCGCCGTTGAACCAGTCAGGATCAATATAGCCCAACACCAGGTTGGCATCGGTGATCGTCGGGGCCCAGGTGTCGCGGTTGCGGTCACCCCGGCCATAGCATATGGGCCCCGGATCAGCCCCCGCACTTTCCGGGCCCACGGCAATCATACCCATATCGACCCGGGCGATGGAGCCGCCGCCGGCACCGATCTCCAACAATTCCACAGCCGGGACATTAATGGGCAGGCCGCTGCCCTTTTTATAGCGCACATGGTCGATCTCAAACGTCGGCATGATCGCCGGCGCGCCATTATCTACCGCCCCCAGTTTGGCCGTGGTACCGCCCATATCGAAGGTGATGACGTGATCCCGGCCCTCACTTTTACCAACGATGCCGCCCATCAGGACGCCGGCGGCAGGCCCGGATTCGATAATCCGGATGGGATAGGATTTGGCGATAGTGGGGGACACCAAGCCGCCGCTGGATTGCATCACAAACAAATCTTTGGTGAAGCCAAGTTGTGCCAAAGCACCCTGCAGCTGGGTGATGTATTGTTCGACAATGGGTTTGATATAGGCATTGGCGGCGGTGGTGTTGGTCCGTTCGTACTCACGAAATTTCGGCGCGACTTCGGATGAGATAGAGACCGACAGCCCCGGCGCGCGTTCATGAATACGGGCCCGGATGGCCTGTTCGTGGATCGGATTGGCATAGGCGTGCAGCAGGGATACCGCCACTGTTTCCCGGCCTGCGGCAACCAGGGCATCAATGGCCCGGTCGACGGAGGCCATATCCAGGGACAGCACCACATCGCCGTTGTGATCCAGACGCTCCAGCACCTCAAATATATGCCGGCGGGGCACCAGCGGTTCAGGCTTTTCAATATACAGATCGTACGTCTCGAAGCGTTTTTGCCGGCCAATGATCAAGACATCACGGAAACCATCTGTGGTGATCAAACCGGTTGCTGCCCCCTTGCGTTCCAGCACGGCATTGGTGGCCACGGTGGTTGCGTGGAGGACGCTGTCAACGGCTTCGGCCCCGATATCAGCCCCGATATCAGCTTGGCGGAAGAGAACATCCAGCCCCGCCAGCACGGCCTGGCTGGGGTCTTTGGGTGTCGACGGGACTTTGAGAAAATGACTGGCCCCGCCATCTTCTCCGCCATCACTCAGAACGAAGTCGGTGAACGTGCCACCGATGTCAAAGGCAACCCGGATCATTATGCCGTCGTCAGCTCCGCGTGCGCTTGATCAAGGGTTTTGGACAACATCGCCAACATATGGTCGACTTCATCCTCGGTGATAATCAACGGCGGGGCAAAGGCCAGACGATCACCAATGACCCGCAGGATCAGGCCATTCTGACGCCCGAACTTGTCGGCTGCGGCACCTGCCGTACCCGCCTCGAACGGGGTTCGCGTGGCCTTGTCCGCCATCAGTTCCATACCTGCCAAAAAGCCGACGCCCCGCACATCGCCCACCATCGGGTGCGCCGCCAAAGCCTGCAAACCGGACAACATGCGTCCGCCGACCCGCTGGGCCCTCTCAACAATATCCATTTCCTCATAGATATTGATGACCTCCAGGGCCACCGCCGTGGTGACCGGGTGGCCCGCGTGGGTATAACCATGGGCAAAAGCCCCCAGCTTGTCGCTTTGGGCCAGCATGGCCTGGTGAATTTTCTCATTCACCATCAGGGCCGATATGGGTTGATAGGCCGCCGAGAGAGCCTTGGCGCAGGAAATCATGTCGGGCTGTAAATCAAAGGTCTGGCTGCCCCACCAACTGCCCGTGCGGCCAAATCCACAGACCACTTCGTCAGCGATGAATAACACATCATACTTTTTCAAGACCGCCTGCATTTTGGCGAAGTAGGTCTTTGGCGGCACGATGGCACCGCCTGCGGCCATGACAGGCTCGGCAAAGAAGGCGGCAACCGTGTCGGGCCCTTCCGCCAGGATCAGATTTTCCAACGCCTCCGCCATACGGGTGGCAAATTCCTCCTCGCTCTCCCCATCCCTATGCTGGCGATAATAATGGGGGTACTCCGTATGCCGCATCATGGGCAATGGCAGGGGAAAATCCGCGTGCATGTCCGGTTTGCCCGAGACGCTGACGGAGGCAATGGTACTGCCGTGATAGCCCCTCTCGCGGCCAATGATTTTGATTTTGTCAGGCCGGCCCATGGCGGCCTGATAATACCAGGCCAGCTTCACCGCCGTGTCATTGGCTTCCGAGCCGGAACATTGGAACAACACCTTGGACATTGGCACCGGTGCCAGCTGGATCAGTTTTTCGGCCAGGTCGATGCTGCTCTCGTTCGCGGTGTGGCGATAGGTATGATAATAGCCAAGTTTGCGCATCTGATCATAAGCCACCTTGGCAATCCGTTCGTTGGCGGAAAAACCCAACGCCGCACACCACAAACCCGCCACCGTTTCCATATAACGGTTGCCGTTTTCGTCCGTCACATAGACGCCGTCACCGTGGCTGACGATAACCGGGCCAACTTCGGCATGGCGGCGCAGATTGGTTTGCGGATGGATATAATAGGCGATGTCCCGCGCGGCGGCGGAATTAGGCATGATGTTCATGGATGGCTCCCGACATTGGAAAATTCAACGTCCGCCAGTTTAGACTCTAGTTGAAGGCCGGCGCTATCTCTTCTTGAAAGCGGTGCATCTGCTCACGCACCATTCCATCAGGCTTGTTGCCGACGTTGAAGTACAAAATGACCTCCTCAATCCCGGCGGCTTCCACCCGTTTCAGGCTATCGATGATCTTGGCCGGGGAGCCGATTAGTATGGAACGTTCACCCAAATCTTCCTTTTTCATATTCTGCAGGATAGCCACGATATCCATGAAATAGTGCATGGTGGGGGGTGCCTTGGCCAGGTCATCGGGAAAGGCGGGCAGAACACAATGACGAAAATAATCCATCTGGCACTCCCGGCCATAGTCCTCCGACCCGGGATCGTCGGCAATATGGATGAAATAGCTGCACATGGCCCGGCCCGGCTTGTTGCCCCGCGCCTGGCACTTTTCCCGATAGCTCTCCACCGCAGGCTCCAACCCGCCATAGACCATACCGGCGGCAAAAGGTGCGTAGATGATATTCAGGCCATGTTTAGCCGCCATATCGGCGGAGGTCTCGGAGAATGAAGCGACATAAAAGGGGATCGGCTGTTGCACGGGCTTTGGCGTCATCTCCATCGTGGGGATGTCGTAGAACCGCCCCTTGTGGGACCAGGGGCCCGGCGAGTTCCAGGCCTTGAGGACCACTTCCATTCCCTCCTCGAATATCTCGGCTGAATCCATAAAAGGCGCGCCAAAGGGTGCGAACTCCCGGGCGTCATAACCACGCCCGGCGGCAAAATCCACCCGCCCGCCGGAGATCAGATCAATCGTCGCCCATTCCTCCGCCACGTGCAGGGGGTGATGCAGGGGCAGGACACTGACCGCAGGGGCCAGGCGAATATTCGTGGTTTCGGGGATAATGCTGGCCAACAAGGTGCCGGGACGGGAATTTACCCCGAGGGAGTCAAAATGATGTTCCCCGATCCAGGCGGAGTGATAGCCCAATTGATCCGCCAATATGGCCTGGGCCCTGATTTCAGCCACGAACTGGTTAGCGCTGCGCGGATTATCCGGATAGGCGTTATCCGATAGCGTGAAGTAACCGAATTTCATGATTGAGCATCCCGAATTATTGTTCAACTGATATTACGACACATATCACCAATCTATCGCCGGCAAAATTCGTCCTGGCGTTAACCATGAATATGCATTGCCTCGAATTTGCCATGTCGTATATTATGGTAAAAAAATAATTAAGGGTATTATGGGGGTAGGCTCGTCAGACAAAGGGTTGGGGTGTGATGTTTAGTGCAACGCGTATGATTTTCAGGACCGCTATTGGCCTGTCATTGCTGCTGGCTATAGCAGGCCCTGCAACCGCGGGATTACCGAAAATCGGTGTGCCGGCGGCGGTACGTCCAGCAGCCCACGGCACCCCACCTGGTGCGGAGGCGCGGATTTTGCAGGTTGGCCTGGACTTGCAAGCTAATGAGCAGATCGAAACCGGTGCCACCGGCCAGACACATTTGTTGTTCGTAGACGGCTCCACCATCTCCATCGGGCCAAATGCCTCGCTGCGTCTGGACAAATTCGTCTATGATTCCGAGGCAAAGGAAGGCGAACTTGTCGTCAACGTTTCCAAGGGCCTGTTTCGCTTTGTCGGCGGCAGGATCTCCAAGAAGAACGCCGTGCTGTTCAAGGCCCCGACCGCCGTGATCGGTATCCGCGGTGGCGTCGCCATCGTGCAAGTTAACACGCCACAGCAAATTGCAGCGGCACAAAATAACGGCCAGACCCTGCCGCCTGCCGCTGCAACTATGCTGTACGGCGATCGGGTCACCATGCAGGTGGGGAACCAGACCCAATCCATCACCCGCCCCGGCTTTATGATTTCCCAAAACAGCGGCGGCGTGTCGTCACCGCAAAAGGCGACACAAGCCCAACTGAACCAGGCGCTGGCAGCGTTGGAAGAGCCGCAAACACCCCCACCAGGCGATGACGGCGAACAGACACCGGAACAACTCGCGGCAATCGCGCCGGCGGGCGGCGGGCCGGCGGTTGGCGATGATGACGTGGCGAACAGTCAGATGGCCAGTCTTGGCTCGGATAATAATCCCAATAGCGTCACATCGGCCGGGCCTGGAGGCGCGCCGCTTGGTGCCATTGCCGGGCTTGAAACCGAGGGTGAAGGCATTCTTAAAGATGCAAGCCAAACGCCTATCGAACCACTGCCAATATGCGCCGAGATCGGCCAAACAAACTGTATTCCGCCATCGGAATTAGGGCTGCCGCCATTACTGGAACCGACAGTCGTGCTGGAACCCGTGATAACGGAGCCCCCGGTGATAGTGGAGCCCCAGGTGCCGATAGAAGTCGCTGTGCCGTTGACCCTGCCAGGGAACTGGGCCGGGCGCCTCTATTTAACTGTGTTTAATGAGACTGCGGATATTGGCTATGAAGCAGACTTCCCGGTCGAAGGCGGTATCGTTCTCGATGGCTTTTTTACGGCGCGGGTGGGAGACGACCTTGACATTGGCGTGGTCGAAGCCGGCACCTTTCCCATAAGCCAAATCCTGGACGCCCCCGTCACCGGCTTCGGCACATTGCTGCCCAGCCAGGACTTTCTTATCTATGAGTTTACCCTACTTGAGGACGACGACATTCGTGTCATGGCATGGGCCGGCCTGCCAACGCCGGCACCGGCGCTGGGAACTGCCACGACGATGCACTATGCCTTGCGGCCCGATTTTGTCTTGGGGTCCTCCGTACCGTTCGTGCGTGGCATCTCCGGCGGCAGCGGCGTCCCACCGGGCGAAGGTGGTGCCTTCATCGATTGGAGTGCCGGAGACTTGCCGCCGTTTGCCGGCTGGCGTATTGCTGTCGAGGGTTCGGGCCCGGGCCAAACCTCTGCCGCGGGCGTATTCGTTGGCTATGTACTGGACCGAGACAATCCGTCATCCGCCGAACTTTTTGCGGAGATGCGCGGCACCTCCCAAGCGCCCGGCACGGAAACCGTTTTCGGTTTTTCGTCCACGGCTGAGACGGAACGCAGTTCGGTCGAAGACGGGAGCAACGCCTTTTTTGGCACTGCGGCACCAAACGCTTTCACCCTTATTGCGGGCAGCGGCGGGGCAAACGAGCATTTCCAGACAGACCCCTCAAATGCAGCAATGTTCCGACCGGCGGTCATTGCCACGGCGACGTCAGGCACCACGGGAAGCCGCACCCTGACGCAATTGCGTGGATATGCCGCCGGTGTGGCACAGTATGTGTTGTTTGACGGTGAACTGGCCACGGGAAGCGATCGTCCCTTCGTATTCGAGAATGACGGGGCCTGTTGCAATGAAACGCCAAATCCCAATGGCATCTTCCCCAGCGATGTCTTTTTGACATTTGACGCATCGGAACGATCCTTCAGTGCCGAATTTCATTTGCTCGATCTGTTTGACGACCGTGGCAACGATGTTGCTGTTTATTTTGGCTGTACCAACAGCCCCTGCACGGCAGGCGCTGAAAGCGTCTATCTGGATGACGACACATTCGCGGCGATTGAGAATCCGGATTTAATCAGTTCATTCAATACAGGCGGCTTTTTGACAAATCAAGTCGACGGCGATGCAAAATTCTACCTCGTCACGTCGAACTATTTCGACAGCAACAACTTCCTGCCCGACGGCACCGAACTTTGCGTATGCGAGTACGTTAAGTGGGGCTTCTGGGGCGGCACCCATTTCGATGGCTCGGCTGGTGACGAAAACGCTCGAATTCATCTGGCGACCTGGGTCGCAGGCGGCGATATTTGCAATGGTTGCACTCTGCCGACTGGCATTCGCGCAACCTATCAGGGCCACTTGATCGGCAGCGTCATCAATGCAGGGCAGCTTTATCTGGCCGCTGGCAGCTATGAGCAGGTTGTCGATTTCAACGGCCCCGGCAGCTATAGCTATTCCATTACCGTCCCGGATTTTGACGGCGAGACATATACCCGCACCGGCGTTGCCGGATCCCAAGGCACATTTGGTGTGGCGATTAGCGGTGGCGGCGAGGATCGTACCTTGGCAATCAATGGTGCCTTCTATGGCGGCGGCGGCGATACAGCCGCAGAAGTAGCAGGCGGTTTTCGTGTTACCGGCACTGACTATCAGGCCGCCGGCATCGTTGCCGCCACAAAGACAGCCAGCGTGCCCTTGCCCGGTGGAGAATAGATCAACCACCGGTTTACACCACACCCACTGGCCTTCTATCATACCCGCGTAAAGTATTGATATTGGAGCATTCGCTATGCCGGAGACAATGCCAGAGACAAAGACAGCTGCGGCGATGGCGCATGAGGCGTATCAGGCGCAGGGTTTCCTTAGCCCGATCCGGGTCATGTCAGCGGAACGGGCCAGCCACCTAGCTGACAAAATTGCCGGCATCTATGAGACCTATGGCGATGAGGCCAAGGGACTGTTGGGTTCCAATTCGCATTTTGTTTTTCCCGAACTGTTCGATCTGGTCAATGACCCATGCGTTTTGGACCATGTGGAAGATGTCCTGGGCCCGGATATTCTATGCTGGTCATCATCGTTCTTTTCCAAACCGGCAAATGATCCCAGTTTCGTCACCTGGCATCAGGACGCAACCTATTGGGGGCTGGAGCCGGCGGACATCGTCACCGCCTGGATCGCCCTGACGCCTTCCACGCCGGAAAGTGGCTGTATGCGGATGTCACCGGGCACCCATATTCAGGGACAGCTGGGCCACAGCGATACCTATAAGGCCGACAATCTTCTCAGCCGTGGTCAGGCGCTGGATGTCGATGTTGACGAAGACAATGCAGTGGATATCGTACTGCAGCCGGGCGAGATGTCCCTGCACCATGTCCTGGTCGTCCACGGGTCGGAGCCGAACCGCACAGAAGTACCCCGGCACGGTTTCGTGATCCGTTATATTCCTACCTATTGCAAACAGATCGGCGGACGCACCACGTCCCTTTTAGTTCGGGGTGAGGATCGCTACAACCATTTCGACACCGTACCCCGACCCCAATCAGACATGCACCCGGACGCCGTGGCCTTTCGTGAGGGGGCAAACAAGGCCGTCAAAGCAATTCTGATGAAGGGTGCCAAGATATAGCGTTATAGTCTTGCCACGGGCCATCATTCCGGCCAACAATGTCTGCCACTGGATAAAAATTATTCGAATGGAGACACCTCATGGCTTTAGAAATTATCGGCTTCCCGCGCTCTAACTTTGTCCGCACCGTGCGTATGGTGGCAGAGGAAAAGGGCGTGCCATACGAGCATATCGCCGCCATGCCCCATTCGGACGAGGTCAAAGCCATCAATCCCTTCGGCTACATCCCCGTCATGCGCCACGACGGCCTGGACCTGGTGGAAAGCTATGCCATTGCGCACTACATCGACACGGCCTTTGACGGCCCCGCCCTGGTGCCCACTGAACCCCGGGCGGCGGCGGTCGTGAACCGCTGGATCATGACCGTAAACACCACTGTCGATCAGATGATCATGCGCAAATATGTCGTCGAATACGCCTTCCACAAGGACAAGGACGGCAACGTGGTTCGCGACGTCATCGACCAGACGGTCAAACGCCTGCCTAAAATGTTCAAATTTTTGGATGCTGCCGTCGCAGACGGATATCTGGGCGGTGACAGCTTTAGCATGGCCGACTGCTTCCTTGTGCCCATGCTGGCGGGGGTCCAAACCTTCCCCGAGGGTAAGGAAAACATGGCGAACAGCCCGAATTTGCAAGCCTATTTCGCCCGCGTGGCAGAGCGGGACAGCTTCAAAAACACCGCATCATAGTAACCACGATATCGATCTGAGCGGCATGCCTTATAGCGACGGCAAATATCTGGGAACGGGATTACCCTATTTGGAACTAGTGCCGATGGAGGCACCGGAAATGCCGCTGGCGTGCGCCTTGGCGGCCTACTATGAAGAAAAGATGTCAGCGGCCCAAGGCCTGCCCTTTTGGCGCGATTTTAAACTGCCGGAGCTGGCACGGTCGGGTCTTGCCAAGCATGTTTTCGTTCTGGAACCAGTCGAAGGAAACACCGATTGGCGTTATCGGCTGCTGGGAACGGAAATTGTCGCCCGCTTCAGCATTGACCGAACAGGAGAGACACTAAGGGATTTTAATGATCCCGAGCATGTGGAGCATCTGATCCAAATCAGCAATGAAATTGCGGCCTCTGGCAGGCCGCGATATTTTCGCTTGAAACCGCACAATATGGATTTACAGCATCTGCAAATAGAAACCATGAGCCTGCCTATTCGCAACAACACAGACGACGAAACCTGGTTGTTTGGCGGCACATTCTACAACACATAAAAAAGTGAGGATGACAGCATGACGCCATCAGTATCCCAAGCGACGCCCACAGCGACTCCCCAAGCGACGCCGGGTGCCAAGATGATATATCTGATCAAGCGCCGGGCGCATGCCAGCCGGGAAGAATTGATCGTCCACTGGTTTGCCAATCACATGCCTGCCGTCATCGCCCGCAATGAACAAGGCGGGGCAACGGCCAGCCTGACTGCATCGCGATATCTTGGCATCTTGTTCGACCCCCAGCATGACAAGCCCCACCCTTGGGATGGTATGGCGCAGCTTTGGTTTGACCAGGCCCCACCGCCGTCAACATCCGCCCATGGTGAGGTTCCCGCCGACAGCTTTCAGGAACGGGCGGCGCCCTATTGGCCATGGGCAACGCGGGAATATGTCATCATGGACGGTGCCCTGCCCCTGAACCCCCTGACCCTGAACCCGCCCTTCCCCTGTACCCGTAGCGGGTTTTTCAAAGTCACGTTCCTGGTCGCCCTCAAGGCCGGTAAGGACAGTGGGGAATTTTTTGATTGTTGGCTGAACGAACACGTCCCCAATGTCCGCAACACAATGGAGGCGGTGGGCGGCTTTCGCTATGTGGTCAGCCACAGCCTGGATCCCAGCAGCGAAACCTATGCCGGCATGGCGGAACTATACTTCCCCGACCCATCCGGCTGGGACCGCTATCGCGACCATATCGAGCCCGACGGCATGAAGAATTTCGTCGATTATGATAACACGGACGTTTTTTACACCGGCACCGAAATGGTCGGAATAGAAGCGCCGTGAGAGGGATGAAATAAGGGGCACCATCTATTGGCGTTCAAACAGAGGACCGGTCAGCATATTCCGTCGATACATTTAGCTGACCCGCCTTGGCACGGGCGCGCATCATGTCGTATGCGAGCTGAATTCGCATAAGGTGATCCGCTTTCGGGCCAAAGGCTTTCTCGATCCGCAAAGCCATTTCCGGCGACAGGGCTGCTTTTTCGTTCAGCAGTCGGGACAAGGCCGGTCGGGTCACGCCTAATACGGAAGCCGCTTTCGTTACATCCAGCGCAAGTGGATTTAAAACCTCTTCCCGGATCATCTCGCCTGGATGTGCGGGGCTGTTCATCGCCATAATAAAACGTCTCCTCTAATGATAATCGATGAAATCCAAGTCCGAGGCGTCACCATCTGCAAAGCGGAAAATAATCCGCCAGTTGCCCGTGACGGTCACGCTCCAAAACCCTTGCATGTCTCCAGTTAGTGGGTGCAACCGCCAACCGGGAAACAACCCAATCTCCTCTGGGTCATTGGCTTCATCAATTGCAGTCAAAATCCGGCGTATCTTCGAGGCTTGCTCAGACGGTAACGCTTTGGCGCTGCCCGTTTCATAGAATAACCGCAAACCTTTGTGACGAAGCGACACTATCATAGTATAGCGTAACGCTACGCTATACGAAAATCAAGTGAAACAAAGCCTATGCATTCATTGGAAGACAACCAAATCTATCGCGATCTAGTCCCGAAAGTTCACATACTGTAGCGGCTGGTCCAACTTCATGTCTTTGATCAAGGCGATGGCGGTTTGCAGATCGTCGCGCTTTTTGCCGGTGACGCGTAATTCGTCGCCCTGGATCGCAACCTGGGTCTTCAGCTTGGCGGCTTTAACACCCTTGACGATCTTTTGCGCCAATTCCCGCTCAATCCCCTGTTTGATCAGCACCGATTGGCGGATGGTGTTGCCCGAGGCCTTTTCCGGATCTTTGAAATCGAAGGCCTTGTAATCCACCTTGCGCTTGGCCAGATAGCCGCGCAGCAGCTCCTGCATCTGCTTCAGCTTCAATTCATCATCGGCATGCAGCGTCAACACCACGTCGTCCCGTTCGATGGTGCATTGACTGCCCTTGAAGTCAAAGCGGGTTGAAATCTCCCGCATGGCACCTTGAATGGCGTTATCCACTTCTGCAATTTCAGTTTTCGAGACGACGTCGAATGAGGGCATAATGATCTGCTTTCCGCTAGGACTAAAGAGCCATCATCATAGCGCAAAGTCCCGTTCAGGACACCAGATCGAATTCATCCAGATTTGGCGCGGTCATATCTTCGCAGAATTTGCCAAAGCTGAAGGGCCACATGGCCGGATTGCCGTTTTTATCCAGATACCAGCTTTGACAACCCGTCACCCAGACCGTGTCCTTCATGGCATCTTTAATGGTCGCATTGAAAGTTTCCATGGACTCTTGCTTGGCGGAAATCTCATTAACCTCCCCCCCACGCCACAGGTCGATCAGCTGCATGACATAAGCCAACTGCCGCTCTGATATATCGATCAGGGAGAAGTTACCGATGGGGCTGTTGGGGCCCACAAGCATGAAATAGTTGGGGAAACCGGGCAGGGAGATGGAACGATGGGCCGGCGTCGCGTCGGCCCAGAAATCGTCCAGGTTCAGGCCATCCTTGCCGATTAGCTCCATCGGCCGCATGAAACTATGGCCATCGAAACCCGTCGCCAGCACCAATACATCCAATTCATGCAGCCGGCCATCCTTGGTGCGTACGCCGCCGGCCTCCACCCGTTCGATCTGATCGGTAACCAATTCGGCATTGGGCTTCTGAATTGCTGCGTAAAAACCGTCGGAGACGATCAAGCGTTTGCAAGCGGCCTGATAGTCGGGCGTCAGGCGGGCCCGCAATTCAGGGTCCTGGACACTGTCTTCCAGGTTGGCGCGGCAAGCGTCCTGGATCAATTTCATCTGTTCCTCGTCGCCAATCACCGCCTCGCCAAAGGTGGAAGCGAACAGGTTGGTCAAATTGGCGTACAGATCATCCATGGCACCGGGAATATTGCGGAAGACGTCTTTTTCCTTTTCGGAAAATTCCGGATTTTCCTGGGGAAAAATCCACTGCGCCGTACGCTGGAACAGAGACAGATGTTCCACGCGGTCGATAATATCGGCAGTAATCTGCACGGCAGTGGAACCGGTGCCGATGATGCCGACGCGTTTGCCGTCCAGGGGGACATCATGGTTCCAGCGGGCGGAATGAAAGACAGCACCGGCGAAATTATCCACGCCGTCAATATCGGGATAGACCGGTTTGTGCAGGACACCTGCGGCGGAGACGATTATATCGACCACATCAAGGGTTTCGTCGCCACTTTCCAGATGCCATTTGCCATTTTGATAACGGGCGCAGGTGATCTCGCTGTTGAATTTGACGAACTTCTCAATGTCGTATTTTTTCGCCACTCCATCGAAATAGGCCATGATTTCCGCACCTGGAGAGAAACGATGGCTCCATTCCGAATTCGGTTCAAAGGAATAGCGGTACATGTGTGAAGGCACATCACAACACAGGCCGGGATAGGTGTTTTCACGCCAGGTGCCACCCAGGCTGGCGGCTTTCTCATAGACGGTGAAGTCCGTCATGCCGGCTTCCTGCAGTTTGATCGCGGTCAAGATTCCCGACATGCCACCGCCAATGACGGCAATGCGCGGTGTCCGTTTGGCCGCATTCTCCTGGTTCGAAGTCTCCTGCACACTCATCACTCACCTACCTCACAACAAATCCTGACCGCCTTAATAACACCAATTATCCCTGTTTCATCAAGGGCGTGGCAAAAAGCCACACCGGCATCTAGCGCGCAATGGCGATGTTGGCTAGGCTCTCCTCAATAAATTATGGGAGAGGCGATATGGCAAGATACCTGAAACAAGGGCTTGGTCAGGCGGAGGTTGACGAGGCCGATGCCAAGGTGCGGGTCCAGGTCGAGGGCATATTGAGTGATATTGAGGCGCGCGGCGATGCTGCTGTGCGGGAATTGTCAGAAAAATTCGATCGTTGGAGCCCGGAAAAATTCCGCTTGTCCGAGACAGAGATTGAGGCCGCCATGTCAAATGTCGCCAAGCGTGATCTGGACGACATCCGCTTTGCCCAAACGCAGGTGCGCAACTTCGCCCAGCACCAAAAAGACGCACTGCGCGACATAGAGGTTGAGACCATGCCCGGCGTTGTCTTGGGTCATAAGAACATCCCCGTCAACTCCGTTGGCTGTTATGTACCGGGCGGCAAATATCCCATGGTCGCCTCGGCCCATATGTCCGTGGTGACGGCGAAGGTCGCGGGCGTCCCCCGTATCGTTGCCTCCGCCCCACCCCAGGGGGGAGCCCCCCATCCGGCCATCGTCGCCGCCATGCACATGGGCGGGGCAGATGAAATTCTGGTCCTGGGCGGCATTCAGGCCGTGGCCACCATGGGCCTGGGCACCGAAACCGTCACCGGCGTCGATATGCTGGTCGGGCCCGGCAATATGTTCGTGGCGGAGGCGAAACGGCAGCTCTATGGCCGGGTCGGCATCGATCTGTTCGCAGGCCCCACAGAAACCCTGATCATTGCCGATGACAGCAGTGATGGGGAGCTTTGCGCCATCGATCTGCTGGGCCAGGCGGAACATGGGCCCACCTCGCCCGCCGTATTGCTGACCACGTCAGAGGCCCTGGCCAAAGACACCATGGCAGAGATCGCGCGTCAGCTGAAGATCCTGCCCACAGCAGAGATTGCCCGTGAATCCTGGGCCAACTATGGTGCCGTCATACTATGTGACAGTGACGAAGAAATGCTGTCGGAAGCCGACCGCCTGGCCTTTGAACATGTTCAGGTGATGACCGAAGACCCCGAATACTTCCTGGATAATATGACCAACTATGGTGCCATGTTCCTGGGGCCCCGCACCAACGTTTCCTATGGGGACAAGGTGATCGGGACCAACCACACCCTGCCCACCAAGCGGGCGGGTCGCTATACGGGCGGCTTATGGGTGGGCAAATTCATCAAGACCCATACCTACCAGCGCGTCCTAACCGACGAGGCCTCGGCCCTGATCGGGGAATATTGCTCCCGCCTGTGCATGTTGGAGGGCTTCGCGGGCCACGCGGAACAGGCCAACGTACGGGTACGCCGCTATGGCGGGCGTAACGTGCCGCCCTATACGGCGGTGGAACCGGCATAGTGACACTGATGACTGGGCATATAGGCATCGTCGGGGCCGGCCTGGTTGGCGGCGGCTGGACGATTGTCTTTGCCCGCGCAGGGGAGCAGGTGCGCGTCTATGACTCCTCTGCGGCCATACGCGACGAATTTATGGAGATTATCACAGGCCAGTTGGACGATTTGAAAAGTTTTAATCTGGTTGATGACGTCCGGGCGATCCTTGCGCGGATTACCGTTTGTGAAAATCTAGGCGATGCCGTGGACGGCGCGCGCTTCATCCAGGAATCCGTGTTTGAACGTACGGATGTGAAGACCGAAATCTCCAATGCCATCGGCCCTTTACTCGCTGACGGTGCCATCGTGGGCAGCTCCACCTCCGGCATTCCCAGTTCCGCCTTTACAGAAAGTGCCCCGAACCGGGAACGATTTCTGGTCACCCATCCGGTCAACCCACCCTATTTGGCCCCGGTGGTCGAAGTGGTCCCCGCGCCCTGGACGGCACAGGACGCCATCGATGGGGCCCTGGCATTAATGGCTGAGGTCAAGCAGTCGCCTGTCCTGGTGCGCCGGGAGGTGGAGGGTTTTATTCTTAACCGCCTGCAAGGGGTCCTGTTGCGAGAGGCCTGGGATCTGTTTCAGGAGGGTTATGCCTCAGCCGAAGATATTGACAAGACTGTGTCCGAAGGCCTGGGCCTGCGCTGGTCCTTCATGGGGCCTTTTGAGACCATTGATATGAATGCCCCGGGCGGCGTCGCCGACTATGCGGAACGGTTGGGGCCGCTGTATCATTCCATTCAAAAATCCCGTACGGACCCAGCGCCGTGGAGCACGGATCTGATCAGTGCCGTGGACAAGGAACGCCGCGCCGTATTACCCAGCAGCAAACTGGCGGAACGCCGCAATTGGCGTGACCGCCGTCTCATGGCCCTGGCCGCCCATAGAGCCAAGCAGAGCAGCGCATGACCCCGGAGAACATTGCAAATACGATTGAGGGCTTTCGCCTGGACGGCCAATTGGCCGTGGTGACCGGTGCCTCCCGCGGTTTGGGGGAAGGCTGCGCCGTCGCCCTGGCGGGTGCGGGTGCGGATGTCGCCCTGATTGGACGCAGCCAGCATGACCTTGATGCCGTCGCCCGGAAAATTATCGACCTGGACCGCACAGCCCATGTCCTGGTCGGTGATGTGACCGAGACGACAGCACTGTCCCAGGCGCTGGGTGAACTGCCTCCCTTTCAGATATTCGTCAACAATGCGGGCACCAATCACCCGCAACCGTTTCTGGAGGTGGATGAAGACACCTTCGACATGGTTATGGACCTGAACCTGCGCGCCGCTTTCTTTGCCGCCCAGGCCGCCGCCCGTCTGATGGCCGCGCATAAGACGGGCGGCAGCATCATCAACATGTCTTCCCAGGCGGGCCATCGTGCCTTACAGGACCGCAGTGTTTATTCCGCCTCCAAATTCGCCATTGAGGGCCTGACCAAAGCCATGGCTTTTGAATTGGCGGATCAAAATATTCGCGTAAATTCCGTAGCCCCGACCTTTGTCGAAACACCCATGACCAAGGCCGGTTTGGCGCAAAAGGATTTTCGTGATTATGTAGAGGGCAAGATCAAATTACCCCGCCTGGGCCAGATCGGCGATGTCGCCGCCGCCGTGTTGTTTCTGGCCTCTCCCGCCGCCTCTATGATCACGGGAACCTCTCTGCTGGTCGATGGCGGTTGGACCGTCGATTAGCAATGTCTATGGAGCAACGCCAATGTCAGACCTGAGCATCACTGACCATCGTGTCGAAAGCGCCTGGCCGGGCCTGTCCGTTTTTGTGCGCAACAAGCGTTTGGCGCATCGCGATACGTTCAACCCGGCGGAAACCGTACTGTTCGTCCATGGCGCGACCTATCCATCCACCGCGACGTTCGATTATGCCATAGATGGCGTCTCTTGGATGGATATCATGGCCAGGGCCGGCTTTGACATCTGGTGCGTTGATCTGTTGGGCTATGGCGCATCGGACCGGCCGGCGGAAATGTCCGTACCGGCAGAGGACAACCCGCCTGTGGTGGATACAGACGATGCCGTAGCCGATGTGAGCCGGGTTGTTGATTTTATTCTGGCTCAGCGGTCGCTACCCCGCCTGGCCCTGATCGGCTATTCATGGGGCACCATGATTGGCGGTACTTATGCCGGGCAATGTCCGGAAAAAGTGGAGCGTCTGGTCCTCTATGGGGCGGCATGGATGGGAACCGGCGGTGCCATATCAACGGGGCAAATGCCGGGAGCCTACCGCATGGTGGATGCCGAGGCGGCGATCACCCGTTGGTGCCGGGAACTGGACGACAGCCAGATTTCCACCATCGCCACGCCGGCGCATATGAAGACCTGGACAACGGCATTCCTGGCCTCGGACCCAGAGGCCACCCGACACGACCCACCGCAAGCCCGCGCCCCTGCCGGCGTGGTCAAGGATGTACAGAAACGTCTGTTGGGCAAGCAGCAACCTTATGATCCCAGCCTGATCCAGGCACCCACCATGATCATTGTCGGCGAATGGGACCGGGAAACCCGACCGGAACAAGGCAAGGCGTTGTTTGATCTTTTGTCCAATACGGCGGAGCGGCGCTATGTGCTGGTCGGCGGCGGCACCCATTCATTGTTGATCGAGAACCAACGCGGGGCGTTGCAGCGCACCGTGGATGGTTTTCTGAAGGAAGGTTGGTCCGCATGAGTGGAGAGATCATTTTATGGGGCGCCATTTCCCTGCGCGCCCTACGCGTCCATTGGGCCTTGCAGGAGCTGGGTTTGAGCTATCAATTCCGGCCCATCGGGTCTCGTACGGGTGAGACCCTGACGACGGAATATACCAGGTTCAATCCAAAGCAGAAAATTCCCACCCTCCAGGATGGTGATTTTACCCTGACGGAAAGCCCGGCCATTGTGAACTATCTGTTCAATACCTATGGCGCGGGGAAAGATGTCTACCTGCCGCAAAACCCAGTGGAACAGGCCCGGGCGGATGAATGGAGTTATTTCGCCATGATGGAGTTGGATGCACATTCTTTGTACCTGATCCGCCGGCACAAATTCCTGCCCGAGATCTATGGCGAGGCACCGGTCGCGGTGGCCTCTGCAGCGGAATATTGTCTAAAGCAAATCAATGCCGTCGCCCCTGCCATAGGGGACATTGAGGATCTTATCTTTGGCGCGACGATAAGCGCGGCGGATATCCTGCTGGCCTCGACACTGGATTTTGCCGAACGTTATGAAGTGACGTTGCCTGCCTCCTGTCGCGCCTATCGGGACCGTGCCTATGCCCGGCCCGCGTTCCTGGCAGCGAAAAGACGAAACGAGGACTTAGATGCCCACTAGCGCCCGCGATAGTCTCGAATTAGCACTGGACGCCATCGAACGCCACGACAGTGCCATCAATGGCATGATCACGGTCACAGCCGATCAGGCACGGGCGGCGGCGGATGAGGCCGACAGGGCGGCAGCGGATGGCCAATGGCTGGGCCTGCTGCACGGCATGACCATGGCGATCAAGGACAACATTCAGACGGCAGGCGTGCGAACCACCTCCGGTTCCCTGCATTTCAAGGACGTGGTGCCGAACCAGGACGCATTTGTCATCCAACGCCTCCATGCCGCAGGTGCCGTGATTGTCGGCAAGGCCACCATGCAGGAGCTGGCCTTTGGTATCCGTTCAGACAACCCGGTTAGTGGGCAGTGCCATAATCCGTGGGATTTAACGCGCGTTCCCGGTGGATCGTCGGGCGGCTCCGGCGCTGTAGTGGCGGCTGGAATGGCGCAAGCGGCCTTGGGCACGGACACCGGCGGCTCCATCCGCCTGCCCGCAGCCATGAACGGCGTCGCGGGGTTACGCCCCACCCATGGCCGGGTACCCAACCATGGTTCCACGCCCGTCTCCGTTTCTTACGATACCATCGGCCCCATGGCCCGGCATGTCAGCGACCTGGCCCGTATCTTGGCGGTGACCGCATCCGAAGTACCGGGGGCAGCACCCATGACCGGACCGGACCTGGGTAATTTCCTGCCCACATTGAACGATGGCGTCGCCGGTCTTCGTATTGGTATTCCGGGCAATTTCTATTTTGATAATTGCGATGATGAAATAGCCGAGGCGGTAATGACCGCCGTTCGCACCTTGGAAGCCCAGGGCGCGAAGCTGATCGAAGTTGATGTGGCGGAGGCGGAAACGACCCATCAATGGGCCACCATCCAGGTCTATTCCGATGCCTGCGCCTATCACAAGGAACGCCTGGACAGCCATCCAGAGCTGTTTTCCAAAGGCGTTCTGGATCGCATGCTGGTAGGGCGCACCTTTACGGGTGTGGATTATGCCGATGCCTGCCGGGCCCGTGAAGCCTGGCAACGAACCCTGGCGGCGCTGTATCAGGACATTGATGTTCTCGCCTCCCCCACCACGCCGGCCCCACCGCCACCTATCATTGAGGACAAGTCATTGTTGGAGGCAACCAAGGACGCATCCCGCAACACCTATGCGGGCGGCTTTGGTGCCAATCCGGGCCTGTCCCTGCCGGTTGGCTTTTCCAGGGCGGGCCTGCCCATGGGCCTGCAATTGGAAGCCGCCTGGTGGGAGGAGCCTACGTTGTTGCGCGCGGGCGTGGCCTATCAGAGCGCCACTGATTGGCACCTGGCCAAGCCACAGCTAAGTTAAAGTTAAAATCAAAATAACGAACCGAGGAAGCCCATCCACATGAGTGTGAAAAAATTACTGGTCGCCAATCGTGGCGAGATCGCCATCCGCATCCTACGCGCGGCAGCGGAAATGAATATCCCCAGCGTCGCCGTGTATGCCGAGGATGAGGCAGCCTCCCTGCATCTGACCAAGGCGGATGAGGCCGTGGCCCTGTCGGGCCGGGGCGTTCCGGCCTATCTGGATGGCGCGGGCATATTGGCCATCGCGAAAGACACTGGTTGTGACGCCATTCATCCCGGCTATGGCTTTTTAAGCGAGAACGCGGAATTCGCCACCGCCTGCGCCCAGGCAGGCATAATCTTTGTCGGGCCTGCAGCGGAAACCCTACAGATGTTCGGCGACAAGGCCGCGGCACGGGAACTGGCAGCCGGCAACGGCGTACCCGTATTGCCGGGCAGCCAGGGCGCTGTATCGGTTGGGCAGGCGGAAGCGTTCTTCGCCGCACATGGCCCGACCATGATTAAGGCCATTGCCGGCGGCGGCGGGCGGGGCATGCGCGCCATCACGGACGGCGGCGAAATTGCCGCCGCCCACGGCATTTGCCAGGCCGAGGCCTTGCAGGGTTTCGGCAACGGCGATGTCTTTGTAGAGCGGTTGTTGCAAAAACCCCGCCACATTGAAATTCAGATCATCGGCGATGGCCAGGGTGCGATCAGTCATCTCGGTGAACGTGAATGTTCCATTCAACGGCGCCATCAGAAAATCGTCGAAATGGCCCCCGCACCTGGCCTGACAGCGGACTTACGGGAACGTTTGACCCAGGCGGCGGTGGCCCTGGCCAGCGCGGTGGATTATCGCAACCTGGGAACTTTTGAGTTCCTGGTAGAGGGGGACGAATTTTTCTTTATCGAGGCGAACCCCCGTTTACAGGTCGAACACACGGTGACGGAGGAGGTCTGGGGCATCGATCTGGTACAAAGCCAGTTGCGCGTGGCGGGCGGTGCCTCGTTGGCGGATCTGGAAATGACCCAGGACCAAGTCGGCCCGCCGCGTGGTCAGGCCATGCAGGTGCGCATCAATATGGAAACCATTGAGGCCGATGGCAGCGTCCGGCCATCGGGCGGCATACTGGACAGCTTCGAGATGCCGTCAGGGCCGGGCATCCGGGTCGATAGTTTCGGTTACGCGGGTTATCGCACTTCCCCCAGTTACGATTCTCTTTTGGCCAAGCTGATCGCCCACACCAATGGCAGCGACTTCGCAACTCTGGCGCAGAAAACCTATCGTGCCCTGTGCGAATGCCGGATTACCGGGCTTTCCAGCAACATATCCTTTTTGCAGAACCTAGTGCGTCACCCGGACTTTAAGGCGGGGGGCATCAATACCCATTTCATCGATGACCATCTGGCGGCATTGGTGGCGGGCACAGAGCATCAGCGGCTGTTTTTCGAGCCTGCGGATGAGACGCCCGTCGACGGCAACCTGGTTGGCGTCAAGGTCGATGCCTCCGATCCCCTGGCTGTGTTGAGCCACGGCAAATCAGAGGCCGCACCCGTAGCGGCGGCGAGCAACGATCTTTCCGGCCCCGATGGCACCACGGCCATTGCAGCCCCCATGCAAGGCACCATTGTCAGCATTGATGTCGCGGAAGGCGAAGACGTCTATCCCGGCCGTCAGGTGCTGATTATGGAAGCCATGAAAATGCAGCACGTGATCGAGGCGGAGATCAGCGGCGTCCTGCGACAACTACCCGTGGGGCCCGGCGATACGGTGTTTGAAGGTTACGCTCTGGCTTACGTGGCGGAACAGGATGTGGATATTCCCGATACCGGCGATGTGGTTGCCATCGACCTGGATTATATTCGCCCGGATCTGGCCGAGGTCATGGATCGCCAAGGTATCACCAAGGATGATAGACGGCCCAACGCAGTGGCCCGGCGGCGCAAGACCAACCAGCGCACGGTGCGGGAAAATATCGAACAGCTATGCGATGACGGCTCGTTCACCGAACTGGGATCATTAGTCCTGGCAGCCCGGCGCGGCATGCACAGTATGGATGAATTGATCGAACGCACCCCCGCCGACGGCCTGGTCACCGGCCTGGGGCGGATCAACGGCCATCTGTTCCCTGACGAAATCGCCCGCTGCGCCGTGATGTCCTATGACTACACGGTTCTGGCCGGAACCCAGGGCAAGAATAACCACAAAAAGAAAGACCGCATGTTCGAGATGGCGGAGAAATGGCGTCTGCCCATCGTCTTCTTCACCGAGGGCGGCGGTGGCCGTCCCGGTGATACGGACATGATTTTCGCCGCCAACCTGCATGTGCCGGCCTTTCATCTATTTGGTAAATTGAGCGGCCTTGTCCCCTTGGTGGGCATCACCTCGGGGCGTTGTTTTGCCGGCAATGCGGTGCTGCTGGGTTGTTGCGATGTTGTCATCGCAACAGAGAATTCCACCATCGGCATGGGCGGCCCGGCGATGATTGAAGGCGGTGGCCTGGGCGTTTTCAGGCCCGAGGAAGTGGGGCCGATGTCCGTACAGGTACCCAACGGCGTGGTCGATGTGGCCGTCAAGGACGAGGAAGAAGCGGTTGAGGTCGCACAGCAATATCTCAGCTATTTCCAGGGCACGGTGGAAGATTGGCAATGCGCCGATCAGCGCATCCTGCGCCAGGCCATTCCCGAAGACCGTTTGCGCATCTATGACGTGCGCAAGGTGGTGGAAAATATGTGTGACACAGGGTCGGTGCTTGAACTTCGCGCCGGCTTCGGTCTGGGTATGGTCACGGCACTGGCCCGCGTCGAAGGGCGACCCGTTGGCATTGTTGCGAATAATCCGAACCATCTGGCAGGTGCCATCGACAGCGATGCCGCCGACAAAGCGGCCCGCTTTATGCAGCTATGCGATGCCTATGACATTCCCTTGGTCTTTCTGTGTGATACGCCGGGCAACATGGTCGGCCCTATCGCAGAACAAACTGCATTGGTGCGCCATTGCTGCCGCCTTTATGTCATCGGTGCCAACGTCACCGTGCCCACCTTTACCATCGTCTTGCGCAAGGGCTATGGCCTGGGCGCGCAGGGCATGGCGGGCGGCGGCTTTCACGCACCCTTCTTCACCATATCGTGGCCAACCGGCGAATTCGGCGGCATGGGCCTGGAAGGCGCGGTCAAGCTGGGCCGGCGGGATGAGTTAATGGCCATCGAAGACCCGGAAGAACGCATGGAGAAGTACGAAGAAATGGTCGCCGCCATGTACGCCCAGGGCAAGGCTATCAATGCAGCGTCATTGTTTGAACTGGACAACGTCATCGACCCCGCCGATACCCGGGAATGGATCATGTCCGGCCTGCGCGCAGCCCCCGCAGCACCGCCGCGGGAGGGCAAGAAACGCCCCTGGATCGACGCCTGGTGAGTGAGGTTCCCTGATCTAGGCCCCCGAATTTAGGCTTTCCGGCGGAATTTCCTTCGGGTTGGGAAGGACCGTTTCAAATCCTTGAAACCGTCGGCGGGAGGCGTTGCGGATGAGGCGGTCCGGCCTGCCGCCTGTTCTTCTATCGCGGCAATACGCTCTCTTGTATCGGGATGGTTGGAATAGAGGGAGGTGGTCTCCTCCGTCTCTTCCGGTGTAATTTCCAGCAGGACCTTGAATAAGTTCGCGGCCTTGGCCGGGTCGTGGCCGGTTTTTTCGAACACCGTCAGGATATGCGCATCGGCCTCCCGCTCGGAATCCCGGGAATACCCGGAGGTAACCAATTGATGGATCGGCCCTTCCAGTTTTTCGATCAACTTGTCCGTCAGAATCTGTTCCCCCATGGAGGAGACCTCCGCCGTCAGGGCGGCACTGGCCGCATCCGTCAGGCCGGAAGTGAATTTTTCTGATTTTAGATGCTTTAAACCATGGGACATCTCCACGTGGCCGATTTCATGGCAAATCACCGCCGCCAATTCACTTTCATCATTGACGTAGCGCAGCAATCCCTTGTTCACCGCCAGCTTACCGCCGGGCAAGGCCCAGGCATTAACCCGGTTATCATTGATGACGGTAATCTCCCACGATAGATTGTCCCGTCCACTGGTGGCCATCAGGGGGGCCGCGAAACGATCCATATCGCCCTGAATGCGCCGATTAGCATAGGCACCGCCAGATTTATCGATCAGTTTCGGATACAGTGTCTCGCCAATTTTGATCTCATCTTCCTCACTCAGACTAAAACTTTCGAACAGGTTCTCGACGCTGGAGAGGAGTTTGTTCAAATTGAGGTTAAAGCCGCCGCCGCTATCATTATTGCTGCTGCCGCCGAAACCGAATTTAATCTGCGCCACGGCAGGGTAAGACAACGCCGTCAAACCAAGCCCAAGGGCAAATGAGCGGCGGGTGATGGTGGATTTCCTGGACCCAGCCTTGTTAATTCTTGCAACGGTCATAACGGCCTCTTCCTATTTGCTGGTCATGGTATAACTGCCGTCCCAATCTTCTTCGGGCGGCGTGTCGACAAAACGGCTACAACGCTCCTGATACAGGGCGGCGACAGGGTCACCCTCCGCCAGGCCTGCAAAGACCGTCAGGGCAGCGGCAAAGTCGCGCCCGTAGTATAGATCCAATGCGGCCTCAAATGCAGATATTGCCTCGATCTTTTTCTCATCAAGCCTGCCTTCCTGGCCGATAAGTTCATAGGCAGTGACGGGCTGCTGCTTTCCCTTGACGATCAAGCGATCAAGGCGGCGCACAATAAAGCCATTTCCCGCCCCCTTTACGGTTTCTTCGCCAAGCATAACCAGGCTGCCATAGACCTTATTCGCCCCTTCCAGACGGGATGCCAAATTCACTGTATCCCCTGTAACCGTATAGTTGAAGCGGGTGGTGGAGCCCATATTGCCAACGACTGCAGCGCCGCTGTTGATGCCGATCCGTGTGCCGATGGGTGGCAGGCCGTATTCACCGATCATCACATCCCGGTTGAAAACCTCCAGGGCGTCGAGGCATTCCAGAGCCGCCAATAAGGCGCGTCGTTCGGCCTGCTCATCTTCCAGCGGCGCACCCCAGACACACAACGCCGCATCACCAATAAACTTGTCGACATAACCACCGTGCTTTTCAACAACGGCGCACAGCGTGGTGAAATAGCGGTTCACCACCTCGACCAATTTCTCCGGCTCTTCTGTCAGAGCCTCGGAAATGGATGTATAGCCGACAATATCCGAGAACCAGACTGTGACCCGCCGGACCTCGCCGCCCAGGACGAGGCTATCGGCCCGCTCCGCCAGTTGATCTACCAATGTCGGGGCCAGGTAATGACGAAAGGCGTTGTGAATACGGCGCTTTGTCCGGTCTTCCAAGGTAAAGCGATAGGCGTAAACGATGGCAAAGCAGGCCAGACTGGAAAGCAGCATGGCGACGAGGGGGAGAATTATGCCTGCCTCAAAGGCAAATAATGCAGCAGCAGCTTCAACGGCCAGGCCGGCAAACCCCGCGAAGACACCGGCCAGGGGGGGCAGAGAGAAAAAGATGATCGAGATCAGGGTAGCGACCGCCGTGATCAGGGCAAAGTTTGCCAACCCACCGGTCAATTGCAAAGCGTCGTTCCGGGCCATGGTGTTGATTGCGGCAGCATGAATGAAAACCCCCGGCATGGAACGGCGAACAATGGTTTCGCCGTATTTTTCAATTTCATATGGCAGGGCGCAACGGGCCGGTTGGTAGGATGGATCATAGGCATTGGCGAAGCGTTTGGCGGTACGATGGCGGTCCTCCACATCCAGGGCGGAGCCGATCAACACCACACGATTGGCGAAATGCCGTTTAAAGAAAGCCTCCGCCTTGGCACCCGTGCAGGCATTGATATCCGCCAGGCTAAAACGGGGAATATCATGGGCGCCTGTATTGAAATTGATCATGAAATCACCTGCTGGAAGGTCGAAGCCGGCGCGGTCGGCCAGGGCCGCAGCAAAGCTGAGTTGTGATCCGCCCGACACGTTGGGAAAGCGCAGGGCCTGGCGACGGACGATTTCATCGCCGTCCAACAATAGGTTCAAGGGTGCGATGTTTCCGGTGCCGCCCACGGCCATGACCTGCCCCGGATAGGGCCGGATAACCTGTTCCGATAATCGGGTTTCGCCCAGAACCAGGCGTCCCGAACGCCCAACCTTGTAAAACGCCTTCAGCATCGGCTTGTCAAAACCCGGCAATAGAGTTTTCCGGTCCAGGCTGGTCGGATAGATCTGATCCAGGCCGATCACCGTTGTCCCAGCCCTGTCCAGCCTCTCGATCAGCTGTGCCAACATGGGTGTCCAGGCGACTTTGGGTGTATCGCGAAAAGGTTCGGTGGCATAGGTTTCTTCATCGATCACGACGACGGCCACCCGGGACTGCGCAGGATCAAACCGCGGGCCGATCAGGGCAGCTTGGGCCATCAACAGTAAATCGACGCCGCTGCGATGGGTGGTTGCGACGCGCGATTGATAGGAGTTGAAATCACCATCGTCGTTTTCGGGTATCCCCGAAGGCATCCCCAAAATGCCCATTACAAGGCCAATCAGTAGGGATATCGCCAATCGCCGTCGCCACGGGCCTGCCAGGAAAGACACGCGTTCAGCAGCTTTACCCCTGGGGCCACAGTCAGGGCCGTACCGGCACCATACGGCTTACCGCGCTATCAGGCCCGTCCATATCGGGATCGATCGAAAACAAGGCCTTGATCTGACCGCCATCAGCCAAGCTTACCCGAACCTCGTACGGCAGGCCGATTTCCAATGCCGGCGCGGTATCAGGATAGGTGGATGTCCCGACCGCACCCCTACCGCTCCACACCAGTTGCGGTGGTTCGGTATCCATATCGTAAAGTTTTATTTCATCCGCGCCGTTGGACTTCCATTTAAAGATCGGCGTGGCACTTTTGACCGTCCATTCCGCCCATTCACCGGCGTTCTGTTCCTTGATCCTGGTCACCGTCACCCCGGCCTCACCGGTCGCTTCGGTAACCAGCAGTCGCTGCCCCTGACAGGGCATCTTTTCAACGCTGACCTCACCACCGGAAATTTCGCTGCTGCCTTCGCCAACGGTCAATTCGCCGCTGCGGACCGTCTCCTTCAGACAGCTATCGAAATAGGACAACACAATCATCCCCTGCCCAAGAGAGATGCTTTGCCCTTTATAGACATAGTCCAGAAAACCTACGCCCGCATCCGGCGCGTTCTCAACAGCCTCAACCACGGCAACAGCACCCTCGGCGGCGAGAACGGACGACCCGCCAGCCACGCCTGCTGCGAAAACAACAGCCCATAGGATGGAACAAAGGCTCGGTATCTTAAATGGCAACACGGGTATCGCCCCCCAATATTGGATCCAATTTTCTAGCTGCGGACAAGCCTAATCGATTTTGCGGGCAAAGACGAAATACTTAAGGTTATGCCAAGGAACTGACGCCTAAGGGCTGCGGTTGGCCAAAGTGTTCTTCATGATCGGTTGATCCGGGCTACATCGCCACTTCAATCAGATAAGGCCCGTCGCTGTGCAAGCCTGCATCAAAGGCATTGGCCAGTTCCTCGGCGTCCGTGACCCTGACCGCATCGACACCCATGCCCTTCGATAGGGCGACCCAGTCCAGGTTGGGGCGATCTATGGACAGCATATCAACAGCGCGGGGGCCTGGGTTTTGCACGCCCACATTGGTCAATTCGCCACGCAGGATGTTGTAGGTGCCATTGGCAAAAACCATCACCGTGACGTCCAGATTTTCCCGCGCCATGGTCCACAAAGACTGCACCGTGTACATGCAACTGCCGTCCCCCTCCAAGGCGATAACCTTACGATCAGGGCAGGCAATGGCGGCACCTACCGCGACGGGCAGGCCATAACCAATTGAACCACCACGGTTGTTGATCCAGTCATGCGGCGGTGCGCCTGCGGTGACGGGGAAAAATTCACGACCCGTCGTGACACTTTCATCCACCACGATGGCACCTTCAGGCAACATGGCGCCTAGGACGGCGGCAATGGCTTCCTTGGTAATTTCACCGGTGGGCAAGGGCGGGCGATAGGGCTGGGCAACACCTGCGGGTTCGAGGTCCAGGCAATCAAGCTCCACGGCCAGCGCTTCCAAAGCGGCCTCAATATCTTCTTCGGTTTTGACCAATTGGGTCGAGGTGCTATCGGGATCCACCAGCAGGCTGGGTTTGTCCGGATAGGCAAAAAACGCCACCGGCTCCCGCGAGGCGACCAGAACCAGATTGCCAGCCTTTTTCATGACGTCGAGGGCCAGTTCCACCACATATGGAATGCGTTCGACCTGAACCCGCCCCGCGCCCCGCTCCAGCCGGGCATTGGCGCCTTCGGTCAGAATGCCGCAGCCGGTCTTGGCAGCGATCTTACCGGCCAGTTCCAGGCTGCGATGACGTAATGCCCCGCCGCCCATCAACAAAGTCGCGGTCTCGCTGGTCCGCAACATCTCAGCCGCCGCCTTGACGGCTGCATCGGAAGCCTTTGGCAAAGCGGGTGGCGCGGTCGCCTCGACAACCGCGTCCGCCGGACCCCAGGCAGTATCCGCCGGCAGAATAAGCGTGGCGATCTGTCCCGGCGTTTGCGTCGCGGCCTCTATCGCCAGAGCACCATCGGCGGCGATGGTCTGGGATGTCGGCGATGTCTTCACCCAATGCGACATAGGCGCGGCTGTACCTTCGATATCGGCGGTCAGGGGTGCGTCATATTGGATATGATAAGTGGCATGTTCGCCAACAATGTTAACGACGCCCGAATCCGCTTTCTTGGCGTTGTGCAGATTGGCCAGGCCATTGGCCAGGCCGGGGGCAAGGTGCAACAGGGTGGAGGCCGGCTTGCCCAGCATGCGGTAATAACCATCCGCAGCACCGGTCACCACGCCTTCGAACAAGCCCAGGACACAACGCATGCCGGGCACCTTGTCCAAGGCGGCGACAAAATGCATCTCGGAGGTGCCGGGATTGGTGAAACAAACATCGACGCCGCCCGCAATCAGGGTTCGCACCAGGCTTTCAGCACCATTCATGTCAGCCCCGTTCACTTCAGGGTTCGTGTTGTCACTCATTTGCTCGCAACTCCAAAAAATTTCTCAAAATTCGCAATCATATAGGGCATCGACCAAGGCTGCGGTTCGAGGGCCCACAGCCAGGCCGGGATATTTCGCGT
>Ga0233439_10001575_pt1 | contig 28666 bp, 23 predicted proteins | sample SI_123_September_6_FD_182713 | JGI IMG/M metagenome (GOLD analysis project Ga0233439, IMG submission 182713) | Seawater microbial communities from Saanich Inlet, British Columbia, Canada - SI_123_September2016_100_MG | ecosystem: Environmental > Aquatic > Marine > Inlet | place: Canada: British... | reverse complement strand
CCGGGCGGCAATGGAGAAAAGCTACGCGCAGCCGGACCGGTTCGACGAGCGCAAGCTGTTTCCGGGCAGCTCGCTGGAGTTTCAGCGGCCAACCGCACAGGACTTTTGGGGATTTGCCGTCTGCTTCGCCATTTGTTTCAGCATCATCGGGATGGCGATCCTGGTTTCCGGCATCGGCACCTGACCGCTTGGCCAAGCGCTTGGCTTGTGGGCGGGATTGTTTATCATGCCGCGCATGCCGTCTGCCTTGACCGGAGAGTTTCCGAGTTACCGCCCGCGCCGATTGCGCGGCTCGGCCGCGTTGCGTCGCATGGTGCGCGAGACGCGTCTGCACACCGACCAACTCGTGCTGCCGTTGTTCGTCCGACCAGGCCGCAAGGTTCGCAACGCCGTGGCGTCGATGCCTGGGGTGTTTCAACTTTCGATCGACGAGGCGGTGCGCGAGGCCGCGGCGGCGCACAAAACCGGTGTGTCGGCGGTGATCCTGTTTGGCATCCCGTCGAAGAAGGACGTGCGCGCCTCGGGTGCCTATGCCAAGAACGGCATCGTGCAAAAGGCGGTGCGGCAGTTGAAGCACGACCTGCCAGAGTTGCTCGTCATGACCGATGTCTGCCTGTGCGAATACATGAGCCACGGCCATTGTGGCGTGGTGAAGAAGCGTGGTAGGCGGGCGATCATCGACAACGACGCGTCGCTCAAGTTGCTGGCCCGGACGGCGTTGAGCCACGCCGAGGCCGGCGCGGATGTCGTCGCGCCAAGCGACATGATGGACGGCCGCGTGGCGGCGATTCGGGTGGCGCTCGATTCGGGCGGCTTCGGCGACACTCCGATCATGTCTTACGCGGCCAAGTTTGCTTCGGCGTTTTACGGGCCGTTTCGCGATGCGGCGGAGTCGGTTCCGCAGTTCGGCGATCGGCGCAGTTACCAAATGGACGCGGCCAACGCGGAGGAGGCGCTGCGCGAAGTGGCGCTCGACATTCGGGAGGGAGCGGACATCGTGATGGTGAAACCGGCCTTGGCCTACCTCGACGTTTTGTACCGCGTGAAGGCGGAGTTCGGCCACCCGACGGCGGCGTACGCGGTGAGCGGCGAGTACTCGATGGTGCAGGCTGCGACCAAGCGCGGCTGGGTGGACGAGCGTGCGGTGACGATGGAGTCGCTGCTCTCGATGCGGCGCGCGGGGGCGGACATCATTGTGACGTACGCAGCGGCCAAGACGGCGCGTTGGCTGAAGGAGGGTTGATCGGGAAGGTGCGCTTGGCCAAGCGCGCCGGCTTACTTGAATTTCATCCAGGCCATGACTAGTACGCCGATGATCACGACGGCCACGACGACGCCGAAAATGACGAAGTATCTTCCGGACTTGTGCGATTTTTTGCTGAAACCCTTGGCTGGCCCCTTGGGGGCTGAGTCGAGGTTCCCAAACCGAACACCCTGCTCGAGGTGCTTGTCGTGGGACTGGGCTTTCCGGGGGCCATCGAGCTTCAACTCCACTTCGCCGAAGGTGATCACTTCGCTGGGCTGCAGCGGCGACTCGGCGACCTTGTTGCCGTTGATGTAGGTGCCGTTGGTGGAGCCCAAATCGCGGACGTGCACGTCCTCGCCCCGCATCACCAACTCGGCGTGGCTGCCGGAGACAGACTGATGCGGGAGGGTGATGTCGTTCTCGTCGTCGCGACCGACAGAAGTGGCCTCCTTCGTAAACTCAAACGAGGTCGGCTCGATTCCTTCGGTTAAAACGATCAGCTTGGGCATTGCTCAGTCCGGGGGCGTCAAAATAGCTGCCCAAGTTGCTACAAGTCAACGGGTTTCTGGGAAACCGGCGTGTGTTCTTGCCAAAAAACGTCAGGCAGTCGCGGGAGCGGCGTCGCCCAAGCCGTCATCGAGATTGGGTTTGTCGCTCTTCGGCACGTCCGACACGGGGGTGGCGGCGTCAGCCCCCGAGGGGGGGTCAACGTCTGGTGGCGGTGCAGTGGGGGTGAAATTGCCGGTGTGAACGATGTCCTCGACCTGTTTGCCGTCGAGCGTCTCGTACTCGAGCAGGGCGTTGGCGATGAGGTCCAGTTTGTCGTGGTTTTCCTCGATGAGCTTCTTTGCCAACTGATACCCCTCATCGATCAACCGGCGAACCTCGGCGTCGATCTGCTGGGCGGTTTGCTCGCTGTAAGCCTTGTTCTGCGAAATCTCCTTGCCGAGAAACACGTACTCGTCGCTGTCGCCGTAGAGGACCATGCCGAGTTCGTCGCTCATGCCCCACTGGGTGACCATGGCGCGGGCCATGCCGGTGGCCTGCTTGATGTCGCTGGACGCGCCGGTGGAAACATCGCCGGTCACGATTTCCTCGGCGATCCGGCCGGCCATGGTCATGGCAATCGTCTCGCGCATCTCCTTGCTCTGGCGGTTGAGCACATCGTCCTTGGGCAGCGACATTGTGGCGCCAAGCGCCTGGCCGCGCGGGATGATAGTGACCTTGTGCAGCGGATGGCACTTCTTGAGCAGGACATTGACTAGCGCGTGGCCCGCCTCGTGCCATGCGGTGATTTTCTTGTCCTCGTCGGTCATGGCCATGCTGCGGCGCTCGCGGCCCCAGCGCACCTTGTCGCGGGCCTCCTCGAGTTCGTTCATGTTGATGGCTTTCTTGTCGGTACGCGCCGCCAGTAACGCGGCCTCGTTTAGCAGGTTGGCCAGTTCCGCCCCGGAAAAACCGGGTGTGCCGCGGGCGATGATGCCGAGGTCGACCGCCTCTGCCAATTTCACCTTCTTGGAGTGCACCTTGAGAATCTCCTCACGGCCCCGCACGTCGGGCAGGTTTACCGTGAGCTGCCGGTCGAAGCGGCCCGGACGCAGCAGCGCGGGGTCGAGTACATCCGGCCGGTTGGTGGCGGCGATGATGATGATGCCTTCTTGCGTGTCGAAGCCGTCCATCTCGACGAGCAGCGCGTTGAGGGTCTGCTCGCGCTCGTCGTTGCCGCCGCCCAGTCCGTGGCCGCGCGAGCGGCCTACGGCGTCGATCTCGTCGATGAACACCAGGCAGGGAGTGCTCTTGCGCGCCTGCTCGAACATGTCACGCACGCGGCTCGCGCCGACGCCGACGAACATCTCCACAAAGTCGGAGCCGCTGATGCTGAAGAAGGCGGCTTCGGCTTCGCCGGCGATGGCTTTGGCCAACAGCGTTTTGCCGGTGCCCGGCGGGCCGACCATCAGGACGCCCTTGGGTATTTTGCCGCCGAGCTTCTGGAATTTTTTCGGATCACTGAGGAACTCAACTATCTCGGAAACCTCCTCGCAGGCTTCATCGACACCGGCGACGTCCTTGAACGTGATTTTGTTTTTCTCCTTGTTAAGCATCCGGGCCTTGCTCTTGCCGAAGTTCATCGCGCCACGGCCGGCGCTGCGGATTTGCCGGATCAGCACAAACCAGATCAGCAGAAAAATCAGCAGGAACGGGAGCATGTTCACGAGAAACCCCATCAGCAGGGTGTTCTTTTCGCGAGCCGTGAACCTAGCGTCTTCGATCAGGAATTTCTCCCGACCCTCGAGCAACCTGTCATTGAGCGAGAACGGGATTTTTTTGCCGCCCTCAACGCGGTACCCGGTAATGGTGCAGAGCGCGGAGGAGTTGGGAGGGGGATACTCAATGTAGCCCTTGACCTCTTGGCCGCTGGTGATCCAGCCATGCAGGGTGGCGAAATCGACTTTCTCGGTGGGGGTGCTGTTGGCCGTCTTGCCGACTTGGAACAGCATCACGACTATAAAAATACCCAGCGCCCAAAGCATCCATGAGCGCGGATTCGGAAAGCGATCATCGCTGTTGGCGTTGGGCTTGTTCCCCTTTATTTTTGGTGGTTTCTCGTCAGCCATTCTCTTCGAACAGAGGAAGATACCACAACAGCTTCCGTCGTGGCAACCTGCAAGCAAAACTATAAAAGCAAGACTTGGGCCTGATGGCTCCCGCTTGGCCAAGCGGGAGCTATTTGCCGCCCTTGGCTGCCGGCTTCGCCCTTGGCTCGAACTCGAAGCCAACGTCGCCGTCCGGCTTGAGCACGAGGAAAGCCTTGAACGGCCGGCCGCGCTTGGAGATGAAGTTCGGGATCAAATCTGTTTTGCCATCCTTGAGAAGCTTGACGACCTGTGCCATTTCGATATCGCGCTTGAGAATCGTCTTGCCGGTGCGGAACTTGCACTCTCGGTCTTTGCCGGTGTTCTTCTCGCAAACGTAGGCGCGGCCGTGATCGTACACGGGGCTTTTGCACTTCGGGCAAGTGCCGATCGGTTCCTGTCCGCTAAAGTCAACTTCCTCCTCGTCATCGTCGTCGTTGCCGAAGTCGAACTCCACCTTGTGTTCGTCGGTCAGCTTCAGCTCCGCCGAGAATGGTCGGCCCATCTTGCTGCGGAATCCGTCCAGCGGGCCGATACACCGGTTGGCCACCAGTTCGTCCGCCTCGGGCAACTCGAACTGCCGCCCGCCCATCGTCTTCCAAAAACTGAAGTCGCATCCGTCACCCTCGCAGTGGAACCGCTTGTACGTTTCCTTCACCACTCCGCTGCACTTGGGGCAGGGTGTCTTCAAAATGCCGTAGTCCCCCGGCACCGTGTCGCCGTCGAACGCCTTGGCGGTGTTGACGAGCTTCTCGGTCATAGAGCGGATCTCGTTCATGAACGACTCGCGGTCGAAGTTCCGGCGCTCGATCTCCTTGAGCTTGTATTCCCACTCGCCGGTCAGTTCCGGTTTCGAGAGGGCGTCCACCTTGAGCGCCGTAAGCAGGGTGATGAGCGACGACGCCTGCGCAGTCGGGATGAGCTCGCGCAGTTCGCGCACCATGTACTTGTGGCGGATCAATTCCTCGATGATCGAGGCTCGCGTCGCCGGCGTGCCCAGCCCCTTGTCGCTCATGGCCTCCCGCAATTCCTCGTCGTCGATGCGTTTGCCGGCGTGCTCCATCGCGCCGAGAAGCGTGGCCTCGGTGTAGCGCGCCGGCGGCCGCGTGGCCTTGGCTTCGACGTTCACTTCGCTCGTTTTCACCGACTCGCCGGTCGCCACAGGCACCAAGTGACCATCGTTTTCCTTGGTTTTTTCGCGTCCGTAAACCGTTAGCCAACCAGGCTTTACGAGTACTTTTCCATCGGTCTTGAACGGCTCGCCCTCCACGCGGGTGATACGGGTTGTGACTAGGAATTCCGCCGACGGATAAAACACAGCGATGAACCGCTTGGCTACGAGGTCGTAAATTTTTTGCTCCTGCTCCTTGAGCGTGGCGGGTGCCGGCTTGAGTGTCGGGATAATGGCAAAGTGATCGGAAATCTTGGCGTTGTTGAACACCTTTTTGTTGCCGCCATGCACCCAGTCGTTATTGAGCACGTCGCTGGCGAGTTTGCCGTAACGCGCTTGGCCAAGCGACTCGAGCGTCTGCTTCACCGTGCCGGAGTAGTCCTCCGGCAGACAGCGCGAGTCGGTTCGAGGATAGGTCAGCACCTTGTGCCGCTCGTACAGCGCCTGCGCGATGCCGAGCGTGTTGCGCGCTGAAAATCCAAACTTCGCGTTGGCATCGCGCTGCAATGTAGTGAGGTCGAACAACGCCGCCGCCGCCTGCTTGGTTGGCTTGCTTTGCTCGCTCACCTCGCCCGCCTGTCCGTCGCACTTGGCCTGAATACCGTCCGCCTTGGCCTGTTCCCAAATTCGTTCCGCCCGTTTGTGGGCGTCGTCGGGATCTTTCTTGAAACCGTCGTCGAGCCACCGGCCGGTGTACTCGCCGCCAGCGGCGAGGAACGTGGCGTGCACCTCCCAGTAGTCGCGCGGGACGAACGCGCGGATCGCCTTCTCTCGCTCGACCACCACAGCCAGCGTCGGCGTCTGCACTCGGCCGACCGGCGTGAGGTAAAACCCGCCGCTCTTCGAGTTGAACGCCGTCATCGCCCGCGTGCCGTTGATGCCCATGAGCCAGTCGGCCTCGCTCCGGCAACTGGCGGCGTTGGCCAGTGGCTTCATGTCGTCGTCGCTGCGCAGGTTGGCGAAGCCAGTGCGGATCGCGTCCGGCGTCATCGACTGCAGCCAAAGCCGTGAGACCGTTTTGCCCGCCGTTTTCTTCGGATGCTTCGTCTTCGCGTATTGGAAAATGTACCGGAAAATCAGCTCGCCCTCGCGCCCGGCGTCGCAAGCGTTCACGAGGCGATCGACGTCGTCGCGTTTGATCAGCCGCAGCAACACCCGCAGCCGCGACTCGCTCTTGGCGATCGGCTCAAGGTCGAAATGCGTTGGGATGTGCGGCAGCTTGTCGAAGGTCCATTTGCCGCGCTTGATGTCTTGGTCGGGCGGCACGATGATCGTTAGCAAATGGCCCACGGCCGAGGAAATCACGTAGTCGTCGTTCTCGAAAAAGTCCTTCGACTTGTCGCGCGGCGCCTTGAGTACACGGGCGATATCGGTCGCGACCGACGGTTTCTCTGCAATGACAAGTGATTTCCCCAAGATGTTTTTTGGCTGCCTGCGGTTTCAAACGGCGCTTGGCCAAGCGCGGCCAAGTCGTGCGGCGCGCAAAGTGGAGAAAAAACAAAACCAAGTCAAAGCTCAAAAAAATAGCCAAGAGCAGCCAAAAGGGCCAACGACCGGCTCAGCCGTTGGCCAGGGAGTTGATTTGGTTGGCGCCGAAGCCGGCGCCGAAGCCGTTGTCGATGTTCACCACGGTCACGCCGCTGCCGCAACTGTTGAGCATGCCCAGCAGCGCCGCGACTCCGCCAAAACTCGCCCCGTAGCCGACGCTCGTCGGCACGGCGATCACCGGCCGATGCACCAATCCGGCGACCACACTGGGCAGCGCGCCCTCCATGCCGGCGACGGCGATGACGACGCTGGCCTCGCGCACGGTGGGCATGCTCGCGAGCAGCCGGTGCAGCCCGGCCACGCCGACGTCGTTTACGCGCACGACTTCGTTGCCCATGAAATCCGCCGTGAGCGCCGCCTCGTCGGCAACCGGCAGGTCACTCGTCCCGGCGCACAGCACGGCGATGGTGCCCGGCCGCTTGGCCAAGCGCTCGGCCTCAACCGCGATGCACCGCGCGGACTCGTGATGCACGGCATCGGGGAACTGCCCGCGCACGGCGGCGGCGTGGTCGGCGTTGGCGCGGGTGATCAGCACGCGCTCTTCGCGCTCCATCACCTTGGCCGCGATGGAGGCGACTTGGCCCGGGGTTTTTCCGGCACCGAAAATAATCTCGGGGAAACCCTGCCGCAGCGCGCGGTGGGCATCGACCTGCGCGAAGCCAAGGTCGTCGATCGGCGCGGCGCAGAGCACGCGTAGCACCTCGGCCTCATCGATCTCGTCGGCTTTGTAACGCTGTAGCAGTTGGCTGGTTTCTCTTGGTGTCACCTCCGGGGAATTAACACCGGCCGCGCTGCGGCGTCACGCCGGAAACGCGCTTGGCCGGGAGGGAATCGACCTTGACCGCCCTCGGGCCGGTGACTAGCCTCCGCGCCGTTAAGGGTCGTTGCGCACGGGGCGCGGCGGCCGGCGTTTCCCGAAACAACGTAACATTCGCATCCATCGTGGACTTTAAAGACATCAAAAGCATCGTCGACTTGATGAAGAAAAACTCCCTCTCCGAGTTTGAAATGGAGAAGGAGGGATTCAAGATCAAGCTGCGCCGCGCCTCCGAGGAGGGCAGGCCAGAGGAGGTGCAAGTGCAGCACTACCTGCCGCCGGCCGTGCCCGTGCCGGCCCAGCCGGCCGAGGTTCCTGTCGCCGTGCCGGTGCCCGCGTCCGCGCCGGCGACCGATCCCGAGATCAAGTCGCCGATGATCGGCACCTTCTACCGCAAGCCGTCGCCCGAGTCTGAGTCGTACGTGGAAGTGGGCGACACGGTCACGGCCGACATGGTGGTTTGCATCATCGAGGCGATGAAGGTGATGAACGAGATCAAGGCCGAGATGAGCGGCGTGGTCACAGAAATTCTCATCGAGGACAGCCGCCCGGTGGAGTTCGGACAGCCGCTGTTCCGGGTGCGTCCCACGTGATGGAACGACGCAGCACGATCGTTAGTCAGGACCCACCGAATGTTTGAAAAAGTACTCGTAGCCAATCGCGGTGAGATCGCCGTCCGGGTCATCCGCGCCTGCAAGGAACTGAATATCCGCACCGTGGCGGTGTACTCGGAGGCAGACTCGAACTCCATGCACGCCCAGATGGCGGACGAAGCCATCTGCATCGGCGGCGCGGCCAGCGGTGAGAGCTATCTGCGCATCGACCGCATCATCGGGGCCGCTGAGATTTCGGACGTCGATGCCATCCACCCCGGCTACGGGTTCCTCTCCGAGAACTCCCACTTCGCCGAGGTCTGCGAGAACTGCAACATCCGCTTCATTGGCCCGAAGTCCGACGCGATGAATGCGCTTGAGGACAAGGCCTTGAGCCGCGAGTTGGCCCGCAAGGCCGGCGTGCCGATCCCTCCCGGCTCGGAGGACGTCGTCGATACCGAGCAGGAGGCACTCAAGACCGCCAAGGAAATCGGCTATCCTGTGATGATAAAGGCCGTGGCCGGCGGCGGCGGACGCGGAATGCGCACCGCCCACAACGACATCTCGCTGATCAAGGGCTATCACACCGCCCGCAGCGAAGCCGAAAAGTCATTTGCCAACAGCGGGGTTTACATCGAGAAATTCATTGAGAACCCACGCCACATCGAGTTCCAGATTCTCGGCGACACCAAGGGAAACATCATTCACCTCGGCGAGCGCGACTGCTCAATCCAGCGCCGAAACCAGAAGCTCATCGAGGAAACGCCCTCTCCGTTTCTCGAAGGCAAGCAAAAAAAATTGCGCGCGCAAATGGGCAAGGCGGCCATCAAGATTGCGCAGGCAGCACAGTACACCAACGCCGGCACTGTCGAGTTCATTGTCGATGACAAGGGCAACTTCTACTTCCTCGAGGTCAACAAGCGCATCCAAGTCGAGCACCCCATCACCGAGGAGGTGACCGGCGTCGACCTCGTCAAGCAGCAGATTCTCGTCGCAATGGGCGAGCCGTTGAAGCTGTCGCAGAGCGATATCAAGTTCAACGGTCACGCCATCGAGTGCCGCATAAACGCCGAGGATCCGTGGAACGAATTCCGCCCGAGCCCCGGCAAGATCGAGATGTACTACGCGCCCGGTGGGCGCGGCGTGCGGCTCGATAGCCACGCTTATGCGGGCTACACTATCCCGAGCCACTACGACTCGATGATCGCCAAGCTCATCACCTACGGCACCAGCCGTCGCGACGCTATGAACAAGATGAACCGGGCGCTCGACGAGTATATCATCACCGGCATCAAGACCACCATCCCGTTTGAGAAAGCCGTCCTGCACGATCCCGAATTCTGCCGGGGAGTGTACACCACCAACTTCGTCGGGGAACTCCTCGGCGGCGGCCGCCGGGAACTCATCCAAGAAAAAGCCTGAGCCGCGCTTGGCCAAGCGCCGCCGAACCTTGCCAAGGCGCCGCGCTTGGGCAACCTTTCCCGCGTGATTCAAAAAGGCCAGTGGGATCGACGAAACTTTCTCAAGACCGCCAGCACCGCAACCTTGGGTGCCTTGGCGGCCGCCAACCCGCGCCAAATCTTGGCCAAGGCCGGCAAGGGTAAAATCGAGCCCACCGCCGATTGCATGATCGTCCTCTGGATGGGCGGGGGAATGGCCCACACCGAGACGTTCGACCCCAAGCACTACACGCCGTACGAGAAGGGCCTTTCGCCCGACCAAGTGCTCAGCACCTTCCCGGCGATCGACTCGGCGGTGGATCACATCAAGCTGACCAAGGGGCTCGAGAAAATTGGCTCGGTGATGGATCGCGGCACGCTCATCCGCACCTACAAGGCCGGCGACCTCGGGTTCATTCTGCACTCGCGCCACCAGTACCAATGGCACACCGGCTACGCGCCGCCGCAGACCGTCGCCGCTCCGCACATCGGCGCCGTGATCTCCCGCACGCTTGGCCCGCGCGACCCGGCGATGCCGGCGTTTATCGACATCGGCCAGCGGCTCGACGTCGGCGAGGGCGAGGAGTTGAAAGCGTTCCACTCGGCCGGCTTCCTCGGTAGCGAGTATGGGCCGTTTCACATCGCCAATGCAGATGAGGCGTTGAATACCGTTCGCCCTCCGTCCGGCATGAGTAAGTCGCGCTTTGCCAACCGCTACAAGGCTTACAAAAAACTGGTGGACCAAAGTCCCGTTGGCCTCACCGGCAGTGACTATCAAAAAGAATCGCTCCTACGCTCGCTCGACAACGCGCATCGACTGCTGACGTCGCCTTCGGCTGGGGCTTTCGACCTGTCGCTCGAGAAAAAAGAAGTGTTCGACACGTACAACACCGGCCAGTTCGGGCGCGGCTGTTTGCTGGCGCGGCGACTCGTCGAGGCTGGGGCGCGCTTCATCGAGTTGACCACCGAGTACGTGCCGTTTCTGAACTGGGACACGCACGAGAACGGCCACACGCGACTCACCGACTTGAAGCGACAGATCGACGCCCCGATCGCGCAGCTCGTGCTCGACCTCGAGGAGCGCGGCCTGCTCGACCGCACGTTGATCGTGCTCGCCAGCGAGTTCAGCCGGGACATGCTCGTCGAGGGCAAGCCGGGCAACAAAGTGCGGGACCAGGTCAAGGTGCCGGATACAATCAACGAGCTAGCTCACTACGGCATGCATCGGCATTTCACCGACGCCGGCTCCGTGCTGCTATTCGGTGGCGGCATCAAAAAAGGCCACCTTCACGGCGCGACAGCCGACGAGCGCCCCTGCTCGACCGTCAGGGATCCGGTCGTCATCGAGGATCTGCACGCCACGCTTTACAAGGCGATGGGCATCTCGCCGCGCTTGGCCTACGAGGTAGAGCAACGCCCCTTCTACGTCACCCGCGACGGCCTCGGCCAGCCGATCGAGAGCCTCTACAGCTGATCCCAAGCCGCAAACGATTCGGTCTAAAAAGAAAAATTAGAACTGCTGAAGGTATTCTAACCCTTTGCACAATCAAAACTCCAATGGAGAGGGTCTTTGATAGTGCAAATCACACTGTCTCTCCCCTAATCTGAATGAATCTCACACTGTTTCAGTGAGTGGGTTTGTGAGTAATTAGCCCCTCTACTCAATTCATTCGACTATCTTTACCCTGTATTACATTTAAAAAAGACAAAAACGAGTTGACTGCCGGTAAAGTGCTGGTGTATACACCTGGGTTCCTATGCTCTGTACTTTGGCTAGTTACTATAAGTTCAGTCGAGGGCTATATACTTTTCTGTTAGCAGTTTTCCATTCTGCATGTTTGAATTTACTTGATCATCCCGTGAACTGAGCCATGCCGAACTCGAGGAAAGCAGGAAAGAAAAATGTCTCTGCGTGGATTGAAGAAGGAGACAAGGGCGCGCTTCAAGCAGCGGCCCGTGATCGGGGTATATCCCTGAGCGACCTGCTGGATGAGTTGATTCAAAATAAGCTGAATAACCTTAAAAAAAAGACCAAGAAATTGAGTAAGTAACCTCCAGCCAAAATTGTTATGGACGAGAAAACAGAAGAACAGATAGTCGGAATCAAGCACTCGCTGAACCAGACACTGGGAGAGTCCATTCATCTTGCGGACTCTCAGAGGGAGCTAAAAAAGGAAATGACTTCCTTACGCAAGGATTGCGACTCTCGGCTCAAGATTTTCAAGAAACTGAGCTTTCGGTTTTTACTGGTGATGCTGGCGCTGGTCTCGGTGGCTGCCGTGTACGCGCCCTTGCGGGTTTATTTTCTTGAGAAATCTTACGTGGGTAAATGGCTGGGATGCGGTACGGGGGATTTGGTCGAGAAACATGCCGAGGCCACCGAGTTGCAACCGGGAACTAATGCCGAGTTGGCGGAGTTCATGAAGGAGCGTGCGATCGATCGGGTGATTGAGGGGAGCGAGGCTCAAACAGAAATGTCCTATTTGGAAAAGGTCGCCCCGGCGGAAGCCAAGCGCTTGGCTAACCCAGAGAAAAATCAGATGCGCATAGTTAAGGGGGCCGACCAATAGTTTGGAAGAGTCCGATGGCGACCAAGGTTCCATACCGGCACTGTATCTTTTCCCAAAGCAGGACAAGGAGATTTGTCAAACGGGGCTTCACTCTAATCGAGTTGTTGGTTGTCATTGCCATCATCGCTATTCTGGCGAGCCTGTTGTTGTCGGCCTTGGCCAAGGCAAAGCACAAGGCGGTGGAAACACGGTGCCTGAATAATTTCAAACAACTTACGCTGGCTACCACGTTGTACACCTCTGACTACGATGACTACATGCCGTATCCCAACTGGGGAAGCAGCGCAGCAAACGGTGCCGGTTGGCTGTACAATCCAAACGCCCGAGGCCTATGGCATAATCGTCCTCCGCAAGATAGCGAGGCGATTAAGACAGGTCTCCTTTATCCCTACTCGTCAGCATTGGGGACGTTCAGTTGCCCGATGGATAAGCCACAGTGCGAAGACGTTCAGGCCCGAAAAAACAATGGTTTCCAGACCCTGTCCGGCTACATCATGAATGGCTCACTCTGCATATTTGGTAGGTTGTCCGGCAAACGGCCGAACACTATCAAGCTCGCGGATTTGGCCGGGGAGAATGTGCTGATGTGGGAGACTGACGAGCGTAAGCCGTTCTATTTCAATGATGCCTCCAGTTTTCCGCTGGAGGGTATCTCGCTGCGGCATGCTGGCAAAGGAACCAAGCTGCCTGTCAATCCCGCGAAAGCCGACGCTCAGGTGAACGGTAAAAACTTTCAGAAGGGAGGCGCTCATGTCGGCAAGAGCGATGGTTCTGCGCACACAATGCCAGTAAGCCGCTTTTATTTTTTTGCGCGGGAGAAAAAGAAGAACTGCCTTTGGAATGCTCCCACACCAAATGGCCGTTAAGATGATATTTCCAAACAACAAATCAAAAAGTCAAAGCATTACCAGGTGTATACACCTGGATGCAACACTTGGTCTGTTGTGCGGGTTGCTCGTTAGCCAAATAAACGGATCCTGTCACTGGGTGCGTTGCAATAGAGAGATGTCGTTGAATTGGTTGCGCCGCGGCACCTCAATTTGTTTTCGCAACTACAAAACATCATAAAACGAAAAAACACTACATGAAAAAAAGAAACCTATTCAGTGCATTGATTGCCTTGTGCCTCAGCGTACTTGGCCAAGCGGAGCCGCATAAAGTTGATTTCTCCCAACCGGAAATGGATGGCTGGAAATCAACCCCCACCACCAAGACGATATCCTATTCAAAAAAACGGTATATTTCCGGTGGAGGAGGTGGAATTAGCGGTGGAGGAGGAGGTGGAAAATGGGTCACAGATTGGCAAAAAAACAAGACTGTCACCTCTAGCGTTTTCAAGTTGATATCAAGTGATATTGCACGTATGAACACTGTTAAACCTTTCGCGACAAGAACTACCACGCACGTGAGCGATTGGAATTTGAAGACGACTTTCACAAGCCCTAGGTTGGACTTGACGCTCGATGACAACAATGGGCTGAGTTTTGAGTACCGCCACAAAGCTGGGATAGAAGTAAAGCTTGGTTATTCCACCGACGACGGCAAGAAGTGGAAAACGCTCAATAACACAAAACTCACCGAGTCTGCTTCTTTCAAAATCAAAAAAGTGAAACTTGAAAACATAACTCAGACGAATGAGTTTCGAGTTCAATTTGTCATCACAGACAAAGCTGGGAGAGTCATTGGGAATCCCGCTGATTTCCTCGAGATAAAAAATCTCTATACACCGACTTACTTTGATCCGGATCTTGCGAAATCGCTTCATATGGCTGCGTTTGAGGGAAATGTAGCATTAGCCAAAAGGCTTCTCTCCAAAGGTAGGGATGTTAATGAACTGATACGCGGCCATAGTGCTCTTCACGTTGCTGCATTTCACGGGCGTATCGATGTTGCCGCCGAGTTGGTGAAAAATGGTGCGGATGTAAATATTCAACTAGATCCGGAAGCCATCAATGATGTTGAAATCAAAAAATACACGGTGAAAGAGGGAGATACCTTTATTAGCATCGCCAAGGAGCATCACTTGATGCACCCCACATACGGCCCTGTTCAATTTCTCCTGCTCAACGGAATCTGGCTTAAAGGAACCGCACTAAAAAACAACCCGCCTAAATTTGAAGTCGGCAAAAAGGTAACAGTCATCGATGCACATGCTGGGCCGGAATGGTTTAGGCACACCCGCGCATTAAAAGGAGAAGACGGCCAATTAACAAATCCACTTGGTTTTTCCCCTGAATTAGGCCGAGTACTGCCTCTCACTCCACTGGAGTTGGCCTGTGTGAGTAGTGAAGTGGAGATGGTGAAATGGTTAATAAAAAATGACGCTAATCCTGATGGTTCACCAGGGAACCACAATGGTTTGTGGTCAGCGCTGGGGGACTCTTTTCCGTCCGAGGCTACGCGCAATGAGGCGGTTCTCAGCGCCCTAATTGAAGGTGGTGCAGATGTAAACATCGAGCGTGGCAAAGGAGATACTCCTTTTCGTGTAGTTTGCACTAGAGGGCTACCTTACTTTGCAAAGATTTTGATTGATACAGGGGCTAATTATAATTTTAAGGAAAAGTCTTTGGGTAAAACCTCCCTAAGAGCAGCAGCACATTTCGGGAGGACAGAAATGGTACAGTTACTTCTTAATAAAGGCCTTGATCCTGATGTGCGAGACGACTGGGGGTGGACACCATTGCACGTAGCTATCAATCCAGAAACAGCCAAAGCTTTAATTGATGGCGGAGCGGATATTCATGCAAAGGCAAAGGATGGCAATCAAGCAATTCACAGCTTGATTGGAGAAAACATGCTCGATTCAGTAAAGTACTTATTATCACTCGGAGTAGATGTAGACACACATGGAAAAAACAACATCACTCCACTTCATCAAGCCGTGATTTTTAATCATGTGGATGGTGCTCAATTGCTCCTAGACAATGGTGCAAATATAAAGGCAGTCGACAGTAACGGGATGACCTGTTTGCATTTTGCACGATCCGAGGCCATGGTAAGGTTTCTCATCTCAAATGGAGCTATCATCAATTCCTTGTCAACAGACAAGACGACCCCGTTGCACTATGCCTCAAATAGGGCTATCGCATTGCTGCTGATTGATCAAGAGGCAAACCTAAACGCAAGGGATGCTGATGGGAGCACGCCGCTTCACTGGGCAGTCTCCAGTCGATCTGATGTAGGCAAGGCATTGATTATGTCAGGGGCGAAATTTAACATCAAAGACTCATCCGGTCTCACTCCGCTTGATTATGCAAACGATGAATCAAGGGTTCTATTGTTAAAAAATGGAGCCAAGTTCGGCAGTCAACTTGTCATGCTTGAATACAACTTGGCCAACCATGCACTGATTATTCTCGGGGTGACCGGAGAGACCTACGCGATTGAATACAGTGCTGACTTGCGAAGTTGGAAAAAATTGACCTCCGTCACAACAGAATCAGCAAAGACAGTGTATAGAGATAATTCCTCAGAAAACTCAGCTAAGCGATTTTACAGGCTGATTTTCTCAAATTGAACGGCATAAAGTACGACCAACATGTAGCAAAAACAGGAAAGCCGAGGTTGACGGATTCGTTCCCTCGGGCCAGTGATGGTTGCCCGTAATAATGGTCTGGTGGGCCTCGGTTCTTTTCAATGGTTAAGCCAATGGACTGTAAAAAGTTTGTTCAGGAAAAGGTTAGCCCTGATCGAGTTACCCAAACTGGTCCAGAGCTTTCGTTAGTCTGGACGGGTTGATTGTTTGCTCAATGTCGTAGAGTAAGTCAGTGCTGGAATCGACCAGTCTGTTCGGGTTTGGAAAGCGAGAACGGGAGAATTGATTCGGACATTGAATCAGCACACGGGACGGATTAATGCACTCGCGTTGCGTCCGCCTGTTGGCGGCCTGCCCATGGTGGCTTCAGCTGCCAGCGATCGAAGCATCCGTTTTTGGCAGCCAACCATCGGTCGAATGGTTCGCTATATACGATTGGAAAGTGAAGCCTTAAGTCTCGGCTGGTTGAGCGATGGCGAGCACATTGTGGCTGCTTGTTCCGACGGTAAACTACGGATCATAGATACAGTCGAAGTCCAGGTTTTGAAGGAGCTGGGAGGCATTGAAGGATGGGCGTATTCCATCGATGTGAATCCTATTGATGGGGCATTTATAATCGGTGGAACAAATGGGCAACTGAAGCGTTTCACGAGTGGAGGATTACCCGAATCCGACTGAATCCCGAATGATCTAAAGCGCTCTGCAGAAAATCCGAAAATCAAGGGGGCTGATGATTCTCCTGCACTCTCATCCTCCGTCGCTAAGCTATGACGGGACGGGATGGAGCGGGTGAAGGGAATTGGGCCCGGGCTAACTAGTTTGGGTCTATGGTATAAAGCATATGACGAGCTCGTTTAGCTCCATCATGAACTTTCGCTGCAACCCTTTGAAACTTGCAGCAAAACTCGCCTAAACGTTTTTCAAATTTTAGGTCGGGCCCCGCAGACCAGATCACGATTCGTCCACCTTTTTTAAGTGCTCTGCACATTAAGCGGATACCTGAATTAGAGTAAAGTTGGTCATTATTTGCGTCGACCATTGCAACGGGGCCATTATCCACATCGAGCAATATGGCGTCATAGGTTCGAGGCTCAGCATTTTGAATTAGATCAATCACGTCCATCCCTTTAATGTCAACACAAGGATCATCAAGCAGCTCACCGTTTAATTCTTTTAGATAAGTTCGGTTCCATTCTATTACCTCTGGAACCAATTCTGCCAACTCGATTCTCATTTTGGAGTTTCCGGACTCCAAGACACTTTTCAAAGTGAATCCAAGACCAAGTCCACCGATGAGAACCCGGGTAGGAATGTCTTTATTTATTTGATCGACGCCTGTTCTTCCAAGAAAACTCTCCGATGCTGTAACCTTTGAATGCATCAATTCTTTGCCATTTAAAGAAATTGAAAAGGCCCCATCGTGTTCGTAGAGAGCCATGCAGGCTCCGTTTGGGGTAATTGACTCGGCAAGTTTTATCCTTGGTTTCATTTCCCTTCAGCTTCCAGTTCCTTTCTGGTCTTGCCGCCGTGTTTGTTCAGAAGGTCAGTTGACAAGCCGCAATTGGTAAAACCGCATCGGTTGTTCTGTGGCTGTTTTATCAACGTAAACTTGTGGGGATGTTTCCAGTTATGTAACCAGTTTCAGCAGAACAAACAGGTGTAAATCAGCAAACTACTGGCTTTAAAAAGGATAAAAAAGTGGAGCGGGTGAAGGGAATCGAACCCTCGTGTCAAGCTTGGGAAGCTTGCGTTCTACCATTGAACTACACCCGCACTGAAGGGGACGCGGAGTTTCCGGCCGGCCCCCGGGTTTGGCAATGTTTTTGTTTCGGTGCCCCGGTCACGGCTTGGGCGGCTCGAGGGTGCGGGTGATTTTGCCGGTGCGATCCCACGCATAAACGCGGCCGTTGTCCGCGCCGCCGTAGAGCAGTTTGCCGTCGGTTGTGGCGGCGAGGGAATGGAGCAGGTCGCCGGCCTTGGACCATGTCTTGCCGGGGCTTTTGCTGGTTTCGTTGCAGAGGCGCAGGGCGCCGTCGTCGCTTGCGGTGATTAACTCGGCTTTCTTTTCCGGCCAGGCGATGGCGGCGACGTTGCCGGGGTGGCCGGTCACGAGGTTTTTTTGCTCGCGCGTTTTCGTGTCCCAAATTTTAAGCTCCTTGTCCGCGCCACCGCTTGCCAGCAGTGCGCCGTCAGGCTTGTAGGCGAGCGAGAGCACCGGCGAGGTGTGGGCCTCGATCTGCATCATTTGTTCGCCCGTGGCCAGGCTCCAAAACCGAACCAGTTTGTCGGCTCCGGCGGTGGCCAGTGTTTGGCCGTCGGGCGCGATGGCCATGTCAAAAATCGTTCCGTTGTGGGCCTGCCAAGCCCGGCGTTTAGCCAAGCCATCGACAACCCAAAGCGCAACCTCACCCGCTTGGCCGGGGGCGTTGGAGGCGGTGGCGAGTGCCGTGTTGGATGAGGTGAAGACCATCGCCGAGACGCGTCCGGGCAGGTCGCTGATCTCGCCGGCGGGCGACCAGTCGGCAGTGTTCCAGAGCAGCACCTTGCGGAAGCCGCCGGTGGCGAGCCGCTTGCCGTCGGCGCTCCATGCGATGGACTGGATGGCGTCGAGGTGGCCGGTGAGCTTGGGCAAGGCCGGTTTGTCTTTCTCGGTGAGGTTGTGAACGGTGACGAGGTTGCCGTGGCCGGCGGCGAGTTGTTTGTCGTCCGGAGAGAGAGCGAGAGCGAACACCGGCTGATAGCCGCCGGGCAGTTGGCCAAGCGCAGCGGGGTCGAGCAGCTTGGCCTCGATGACCAGCTCTGCGGGCAGCCACTCGGCACCAGAGTCGATCCATTGGCCAAGCGCGGCGATCTGTTCGCCGTCCAGTTGTTCCTTTGGCGGCATGTGTGGATCGCTGTTGGGCTGGATGAACTGAATAATGTGGCTCTCCTCGGCTTTGCCGGTGACAAATGCCGGGCCTTCGCCGCCGCCCTTCAGCGCGAGCGCCCGCCCGGTGAGATTAAGGTCTCCCTTGTTTTTTTTAGCGTTGTGGCAGCGGATACAGTTGTCGCGCAGCAGGTGCATCGCGCGCTTTGCCAAGCTGGTGCCGTCGGCTTGACCGGCGCTGGGCCAAGTGGCCGTGATGGCGAACGCCAGCTTGGCCAAGCTGGCGGATGTGAGTTTGATGGCGAACCGCTTCATGCGTGTGCGGACAATTAAACCCCGCAGGCGCAAATGGCGCGAGTCTGCGCTGATTTTTTTCGCAGCCGCCTTTTCAGGTTGGCTCATGGACTACAAGGGGGCAGGGTTCGCCCGCCGGTTTTGCAACCGCTCGGCCAATTTTTATTTTGGAAAACATAAATTCTAATTTTGATCTCGTCGTCATCGGGGCCGGGCCGGGCGGGTACACCGCCGCGATCAAGGCGGCGCAGCTTGGCTTGAAAACGGCCATCGTCGAGAAGGACAAAAATCTGGGCGGCACCTGCCTCAACGTTGGCTGCATTCCCAGCAAGGCGCTACTCTCGTCCACCGAGCTGTATCACGAGGCGCAAAAGCAGTTTGGCTCGCACGGCATTTCGGTAGACGGCCTGTCGATGGATGTCAGTAAAATGATGAAGCGCAAGGATCGCGTCGTCCGCAAGATGGCGCGCGGTGTTGATTATCTCATGAACAAAAACGGCATCGAGCGAGTGGTCGGCCTTGGCCGCATTGCAGGGCCGGACGAGGTGGAGGTAACCGGCGACGAGGGCCAACAGAAGCTGAAAGCCAAGCGCATTTTGATCGCCACCGGCAGCCGCGTCGCCGGGCTGCCGTTCCTCGAGTTCGACGGCGAAACGGTGCTCAGTAGCGACGACGCGGTCGCGCTTGGCCAAGCGCCGAAGTCAATGGTCGTGATCGGCGGCGGCGCGATCGGCCTCGAGCTGGGCTCGGTGTGGGCTCGGCTCGGCACGGCAGTGACGGTGGTCGAGTTTTTGCCGCGCATCGCTTCGGTATTTGACGAGGACATCACGCAGGCGCTGCAAAAATTGCTGCAACGACAGGGGTTGAAATTCCACCTTGGCACTGGCGTCGAGTCGGCCGAGAGAACGGAGGGCGGCGTCCGATTGATAGCGACCAAGAGCGATGAAAAAGTCGTGCTCGAAGCGGAGAAAGTGCTCGTCGCGGTAGGCCGCAAGCCGAACACCGAAAACCTCGGTGCCGTCGAGGCCGGGATGGAACTGGACGAGCGCGGCTGCATTAAGACCGACGCCGGGTGGCAAACCAGCGTCCCGGGCATTTACGCCATCGGCGACGTGGTGGCGGGGCCGATGCTCGCGCACAAGGCGGAGCAGGAAGCCGTCGCTGCCGTCGAGCGCATGGCGGGGCAGCCGGGCAGCGTGAATTACGATGCCATACCGTGGGTCATTTACACCGCGCCGGAAGTCGCAGCCGTGGGCCTCACCGAGGCTGGGGCCAAGGCGAATGGGCATGAGACTGCCGTGGGTATTTTTCCGTTCCAAGCCAACGGCCGGGCCGTCGCCAGCGGGCATGCGGACGGCTTGGCCAAGGTCATCGCCGACAAGGCGAGCGGCCGGGTGCTCGGCGCGCAGATCCTCTCGGCCCATGCGTCGGAGCTGATCGCCGAGGCGGTGTTGCTGATGGAGCTGGGCGGCAGCGCGGAGGCCTTGGCCCGCACCATCCACGCGCACCCGACGATGTCGGAGGGTCTGCGCGAGGCAGCGCACGGCGCAACGGGCGAGTCGCTGCACATTTAGCGCCTGGCCGGGCGGCTACTTCAGGCCGAGTTGGCGGGAGAAATAGACGTACTCGAGGGCGTAGCGGCGAGCGTGCTGCTTGAGGTTGGCACCGGCGGCGTGGCCGCCCTCGGTGTTTTCAAAATACAAAACTGGATGCCCCTGATCGCGCATTCGGGCGACCATCTTTCGTGCGTGACCGGGGTGCACGCGGTCGTCCTTGGTCGAGGTTTCGATGAACACTTTCGGGTATTTGCGCCCGGGGAAAATATTTTGATACGGCGAATATTTGAGGATCGCCTCGCGCATGATTGAGTCCTCGGGATCGCCGTACTCGCCCACCCAACTCGCACCTGCGAGTAGCTTGGAGTAGCGCAACATGTCCAGCAACGGCACGCGGCAAACGACGGCGTTCATAAGGTCCGGGCGCTGCGTGAAAATCGCACCGACCAACAGGCCGCCGTTGCTGCCGCCGGAGATGCCCAAGCGCTTGGGCGACGCGATGCCGCGTTTGGCCAAGTCCTCCGCCACGGCGATGAAATCGTTGTACGCGCGCTGGCGATTCGTTTTGAGCGCGGACTTGTGCCAGCGCGGCCCGAACTCGCCGCCGCCACGGATATTCGCCACGGCATACGCGCCGCCGCGCTCGAGCCAGAGTTTGCCGATGGTCGCCGAGTAGCTTGGCTTGAGCGAAATCTCGAACCCGCCGTAGCCGTAAAGGATCGTCGGCGTCGAGCCGTCGAGTTTGAGTCCCTTGCGATGAATCACGAAGTACGGCACCGCCTCGCCGTCCGCGCTCCGAACCGTGTGCTGGCTGACCTGCAACCCGTCGGCCCGAAAACGTGGGGGCAGCGACTTGAGCCGGGTCAGCGCATTCGCCCCGTCGTCGTACTCGCTCAGCTGATCTGGCGTGATGTGGTCTTCGTAATTCACCAACACCGTTCCGGAATGAGGGTTCGCCGCCGAGAGAGAAACCGTGCCGTTATCCGGCAATGGCAGCGGCTCGGCATTCCACTTGCCGGACTTGGCGTCCACGCCGAAACGCAGGATGCGGCCCTTAACATTTTGCAATAGCGACACATAAAGGCCGCTGCGCGAAACGGTGACGCCCTCGATGCTCGTCCGGTCGTCCGGTGTGTAAATCATCTCGACGCGCGGTAACTCGCCGGTAGCTTGAAACACCGCCGCGTCGATCGCCAGCAACGCTCCCTGCGGAAATGTCTCCCCGGCAACTTCCCACGCATCGCGCAGCGTGAACAGGATTCGCCCGGCGTAAAACCCGGCCAAGTCGGCCGACTCCGGCACCGGCAATCTCTGGAGTTTCCCGTCATCGCCGATGAAGTGGTACGCGCCGGTGTAAAACGTTAGCGACTGGTCGATCATCGGCAGGGTTGTCTCGCCGGAATCCAATACGCGCGGCCAGATGCCAATGTCCTCTTCGCGTCCCTCAAAAATCGTCTCAGCCTTGGCCAGGGGTGTGCCGCGCTTCCAGCGCTTCGCGATCCGTGGGTAACCGGACTCGGTCAGTGAGCCCTCGCTCCAGTTTGTGCCGACGAACAGCGTGTCGCGATCCAGCCAAGCGACGCCGGACTTGGCCTCCGGCAACACAAAACCGCGCTCGACAAAGCGCTTGGTCAAGGTGTCAAACTCGCGATGCACCGACGCATCTGTTCCGCCGCGCGACAGCTTGACGAGGCAGAGTTCGTAGCCCGGAGCGAGCCAGGCGATGCTTTTGTAAACCCAGTTTTCATTCTCGGCCTTAGCCAAAGCATCGACGTCGAGCACCGTTTCCCACTCCGGCTTGGCTTTGCGATATGACTCCAGCGTCGTCCGGCGCAAGATGCCCCGAACGTGTTCGGCGTCACGCCAAAAATTGTATATATGTCGGCCACGAATCGAGCCGTATGGGATGCGGTCCGTGGCGTTGAGTAACGACTCGGCCCGCGCGAGGAACGGCTCGTAGCGCTTGTCGGCCTGAAGCTCGGCCAGAGTTTCGCCGTTGCGCTGCTCCACCCACTCGAGTGCTCGTTTGCCCTCGATCTCCTCGAGCCAAAGGAACGGGTCGTCGAGGATCGGCGGTCGTCGGGTTGCTTCTTCAGCTAAGGTTGAGCTTGCCATAATCAGTCCACACAAAAACCAAGTCCCTCTTTTCATCGTTGGCCCGGGATGCTACCGAGCCAATACGCACAGCACAACCAAGCGCTTGGCTCCGACTTCATCAATGTCCTGCAACCGGCTTCGTCGTCCAGAGGCTGACCGCGCAATTCCCTCGGGCAGCAGGCAGGGCTCGCTTCCCCCCCCCCCGCTGATAAACTTGGCTGGTCGACCAAAAACGGTCACATTACTGTTCTCTAATGAAAATTTTTTGTCTGGGTGCCGCTGGGAAAATCAGCCGCGAATCAGTTCTCGACCTTCTGCAATCCGACAAACCCACTCGGGTTACAATCGGCGATATGGACGAGGCCCGCGGACGGGAGGTGGTCGCTTGGTTGGCCGACGACCGCGTTGACTTCGCTCAAGCTGATGTTTTCAAGACCGACCAAACCGCTAACTTGATGCGGGATTACGATCTCGTCATGGACGGCACTCCCATCTCCATCAACCACGAGTCAACACTGTGCATCGCGAGGGCGGGTGTGCATGGCGTGAACCTAAACGGAACCGGGCCGGAGTTCGCGTTTCATGATGCGTTTGTGGAGGCAGGCAAAACCTACGTGCCGGGATTCGGGATGACACCGGGCATCACCAACGTGATGGCCCGTTACGCGCACGACCGGCTGGAGTCGATTGACACCATTCGCATCAGCCACGGGGCGTTCCGGCCGTTTGCCTTCTCGCCGGCGATCACCGAGACCACCCGTATAGAATACGAGCCCGACTTGGAAAGCCGAATCGTTTTTGAGGACGGCGAGTTCAAGCAGGTCGAGCCATTCGCGCGGCCGCTGGAGGTAACACTGCCCGAGCCGTTCGGGACACATACGCAGTACATCATCCCCCACGCTGAAACCCAGACAATCCCGGAATCATTCAAGGAGAAGGGAGTTCGGTTGGTCGAAGTGCGTGGGACGTGGCCTCCGGCGAACATGCAACTGCTGCGCTCTCTGTATGATTGGGGTTTCCTCGAGAACAAAACGGTGAGTGTCGGCGGAGTCGACGTGGGCGTGATGGATACCATCGCGAGTTATTTGCTGCAATCCGATCAAGGAACCACTACCAAGCTGTACGGGTATGCACTGCACGTTGAGGTTACCGGGACGGAGAATGGCAAACCGGTTTGCTACACCCTGACAACTTCACATCCGGCTTCGGATGGATCGGTTGCCGACTGGGAAGGCCTTCGCGCCTACACCCGCTCTGTCGGAATCCCGATGTCCATTGCCGCCCAGTTGATTCTCGATGGCCAGGGTTCTGGCTTGGGGGTTGTCGCTCCGGAGCTGGCGTTCGCTCCGGAAGTCGTCTTTGCCGAACTGAAGAAACGGCAGATTGCGATTCATATCGACAAGCAGGATATAGGTTAGGCACCGACCGCACCGAGCCAAGTGTTCAAGCTGTCAGATTTGGCATTGTCCAAAAAACGCTCGAGGTGCTTCATGCCGTAGGCGTGGAAATCCACGTCGAGAGTCGAGATGCCCACCTGGACGTAGGACCACATTGCTTCGCGCAAATCGGAGAGCACCCGCAGCAGATGCAGTTGTGCCATTTCTGACGGACTTGGCTCCCGGCCGAGGTAAGACTCCATCAATGTACGGCAACCGGCTTCGTCCATACAGAAGTTGACCGCGCAATTTCCCAGGTCAACATAGGGGTCGCCCATGCCGGCGTACTCCCAATCCAAGAGGTAGAGCCGGTCTTTGCCTTGCAGAAAATTTGCCGCAATCAGGTCGTTGTGGCACGGAACCGAAACTCTCGGGCAACGCCCGATTGCATTGACAATTTCTGCGGAGAATTCCAGCGCCTCGCCGAGTTGGCCTGGGTGGGTGACGTTGAACCGCTTGGCGGTCGTGATGTAGTCGTCGATTACCGACGGCAGATCAAATGTGCCGGGAACCTCTGGCGCCGAGTGCAGACGGTGGAGCAGCCTGGCTACGCTGCGGATTGTCGCAGGGTCGGTCGTTTCAATTGGGCCACCTTCCACGAAACGGGTGACGAGTATTTCGTGTTCGGCGAGGAAGGCCAACGGCTCAGGGGCGATGCCGATCTCCCAGGCCACGCGTGAAATCGCGTGTTCGGTTTGCCGATTGATGCCGAACAGGTCGGTATCTTTCCCGGGCAACCGGGCCACGAACTTTTCGCCCCTGCCGGTCTCGATGAGGAGATTTAGATTCGTGAGGCCGCCGGGAATGGGGTTGAGCGTAAACGTCCCCCAGCCGGGGAATCCAGCGCTCAACAACTCCTTGGCTTGCTCCGTTGAAATCATGCTGAATGACCCGGCTTGGCGAAGCGGGGCGGCTAAATATTCTCCTTCGGCGCCGCGGGATCTTCCTCGGCCGGCTTTTTGGCGCCGGGCGGTGGTTCGACGACGAGCACGGGTATCGGGTAGCGCAGCTTCATCACATCATCCACGACCACCTCGATGTTGTATACGCCGGGTATCTGAAACTTGGTGCCGGCGAACACTGCGATGTTGGTTGCGTGATGGGCCGGGTCGCGCAGGACAAACTTGGTCTCGCACTTGCAAACGACTGTTTCCTTGTCCGGCGCGATGAGCCGGATGTTCTCGTGGAACTCACCCACGCCGGCGACCCAGCGGGTGAACACGCACAGCTTGCCGGCTACGATTGGCATCTTGGGCACGCGGATGACGCCGATGATCCCCAGCGCGATGAAGTTGCCGGTGGCCTCCTGCCGCACGTCTTCGCACAGCACGGAGCATTGTAGGTCGGGAAGTATTCGGGATGCTTGCATTCTGTCTGTAAATCTATCGGGTAACTTCGCCAGTTTGCTGTTCGGCGGCACGGACGGTGTTGCGCATGAGCATGGCGATTGTCATCGGGCCGACGCCGCCGGGATTCGGGGTGATTTTTCCGGCAACCGGCTGGACGGCGGCGAAGTCCACGTCGCCGATGAGTCGGTAACCTTTTTCGGCGGCGGGATCATCAATGCGATTAACGCCGACGTCGATCACTGTTGCGCCCGGCTTGACCATGTCGACCTTGACGAACCCAGCCACACCCATCGCCGCGACAATGATGTCCGCACGGCGGCAGTGCGCCGCCACGTCGCGGCTGCGCGAGTGGCAAAGCGTGACTGTGGCGTTGGCGTGTTTATTTTTTTGGCAAAGGATCGCCGCCATCGGTTTGCCGACGATGTTGCCCCGGCCGAGGATCACCACCTCCGCGCCCTCGATCGTCACGCCGGAGCGGATGAGCAACTCGTGCACGCCGCCGGGTGTGCACGGGACAAAACCGCCACCCTCGCCGAGCATCAGTTTGCCGGCGTTCACCGGGTGAAAGCCGTCGACGTCCTTCGCCGGTGATACGGTGGAGAACACGGTTGTCTCGTCGATGTGCCTCGGCAGCGGAGCCTGCACGAGGATGCCGTGCACGCTGGAGTCGGCGTTGAGTTTGCCGAGCAACTTGAGCAACGTGGACTCCGGTGTGTCCTCCGGCAGCACGGTGGTCTCGGAGCGGATGCCAAGCTTGGCCGCGGTGCGCTCCTTCATGCCGACGTAAACCCTCGACGCCGGATCCTCCCCGACGCGGATGAACACGAGGCTCGGCTCGACGCCGGCCTCTTTCAGCGCGGCAACACGGGACTCGGTCTCCGCGTGAACCTTCCGGGCAATCGCGCGGCCGTCTATCAGGTTATCGGGCGGCATCAGGGAAGCGTCTTGAGCGTGCGCACGTCGAGCAGCGGCAACGAGGGCCAGCGGGGATCCACGGCCTCGATGCCGGTCAGGATGACTCTGCGGTTGCGCAGCATGCCCATCAAATTAGTGAAGGTGATGGGCTCACCGTCCTCGCCCTTGGCCGACTTGAGCGGCCCGGAGTCGGACGAGTAAAGATAGTTGATGGTGCGGCCGTTGTCGTCGAGCAACTCGAACCGGCTCGGAGCTTTCGGGCTGCGGAAGAAACGCCGCTTGATGGTGCCTTCGCGGGTGACGATGCGCGGTGGCGGTACCGGCAATTTCGTGTCGGTGACGGCGGAGGCCGGTTCCGGCTTGGCTTCCTCGGCGTCTTCCGGGTTGCCCATCGGCGGCTTTTGCGCGTCGCCGGACTCGGGGGCATCGACCACGACGACTTCCGGCGCTGGCGGCTCCGGCATATTCCCGGGCTCGTTTGTTTCATTCGATTCTTCCGGCTCGCCCTTGGCCTCTGCAACCGCTTCCGGCTTGACCTCGGATTCCTCCGCCTCGGTGACTTCCTCGGCGGCGGGCTTGGCCTCTGGGGTTTCTTTTGGCTCTTCCGTTTGGGTCACCTCAGCCGGTTTGGCCTCTGGGGTTTCCTCCGACTTGGTCTCCTCGGCGGCCTGGCCAAGCTCGATGAACTTGGCCGCGACGTAGGCATGAGCTCCGGCGGGATGCTCGATCTCAATCCAGTCGCCGGCGGTGCGTTTTTCCTTCACGGCATCTCCCTTGGCCAGGCGGCCGACGATGCTGAAACGCTCGCTGCCCCCGGCCCGGACGTTGAGTTTCTTGGCGGTCACTTTGCCCTCCTTGACGAAGCTCAGGTGCACCCATGTCTGGCCGGCGGCCGGCATGGCGATCTTGAGCCAGTCGGTCGGCTCGCCTTTGCGCGGCGGGGCGACGGTCACCTTGGCGAGGACGGTCACCTTGTCGCCCTTGCGGAGTTGAGCCACGCGTTCGCCGATCAGGCTGGCCCGGGCGCGGATGTTGACGCGTTCGCCGGAGACGATGCCCGCCTCCGTAGGGGTGACTTCGCTGACGACATTCTTTGCATATAAGCCTGAAACGGCAATCAGCAACGTCAGCGCGGGGATGGGGAAACGGCCAAGTGGTTTCATCGGCGACGAGTGTGAAACGTCCCTCCACCGGTGTCAATTCCGCCGGGGGGGTCGCGGCGATTTTCCGCGCGGCTTGAGGGAGGACGTGATTTCGGCGCGACTGAGCATGCGCCACTTACCGAGCGGTAACTCGCCCAGTCTCACCGGCCCGACCGCCATCCGTTGTAGTCGCAACACACGGAAGCCAAGCGCTTTAAACATACGGCGCACTTCACGGTTTTTGCCGTCAGCCAGCACGAGTTCCGCCTCACTGCGGGTGTTGTTGGCGGAGATCAGGCGGGCGCTTTTGGCTTTCAGAAAATCTCCCTTATCGCGCAGGCCAAGCGTGAGTTGCTTCAGTGTCTCCGGCTCGAGGCGCTTGGCCAGGGTCACGCGGTAGGTCTTGAGCAGGCCGTGGCTCGGGTGCGCCACCTTTTGGCAAAACTCGCCGTCGTTGGTCAGCAGGATCAGCCCCTCGCTGTCGGCGTCGAGCCGGCCGATCGTGAAGAGATGCCCCCAGTCCGCCGGCAACAGGTCGAACACCGTCCGGCGATCGTGCGTGTCGTGGCGGGTGCAGAGAAACTTCGGGGGCTTGTTGAGGGCGACGAAGCGCTTGGCCTTGGCCCGGATCGGGCGGCCGTCGAGCGCCACTTCGTTTTTGGAGGGATGAACCTTCGTGCCGAGCAAGCGGACGACTTGGCCATCGACAGTGACGCGGCCGTCGAGGATCAGTTTTTCGCCCTCACGGCGCGAAGCCGCTCCGGCTTCGGAGAGAAATTTTTGGAGGCGAACCATCACTACAGGGGAGGGAAGTGCAGTGCGGTCAGTAGCGGGTGGGCAACAAAACCGGGGGCGATTATTCCTCCGGCTTGGTCTTTTTCAGGCCGGTGATGCGGTCGTCCTCCTTGAGTTCGCCGCGTTTGCGCAGCAGTTCCACGCGCTCATAACGGGTGAGTACAGTGCGCTTGGCTTCAGCGGCACCACCGACTTTCAGGCTGGGATGTTGTGACATTTTCTTAAAAAATAAACGATTTGGAGTCTCTCCGCCGGGAAGCGGGCGGGAGAACCTACCACCACCCACCTCGATTGCAACCGGATATTTTGCTACAAATGAAGGCTTTTCTGCTTCTTCCTCAAAGGGCACGCTTCAAGCGCGGCTTCAATTGTGATGTTTTTTTCGACAAAAACTAGGCTCAATCTCCTTGGCTTCGTTGCTGCCCTGCCCTTGGCTCGCGCGGAGGTGCCCGATATCCGCTCGGTCGAGTTGGATCTCACCATCCCTAGGCTGGAAACCGGCCAACCGGATGCTGGCAGGCGAGTGAAGCAAACTATTCCTGGCTACGAGCATACTGGCGTTTATCATGTCACCTATCTACCGGTTGATTGGGTACAAGGCAAAAGCTATCCGGTGCTCATCGAATATGCCGGGAACAAACACCACGGAGCCAACGGTGACATT
>Ga0233439_10001569_pt1 | contig 28730 bp, 28 predicted proteins | sample SI_123_September_6_FD_182713 | JGI IMG/M metagenome (GOLD analysis project Ga0233439, IMG submission 182713) | Seawater microbial communities from Saanich Inlet, British Columbia, Canada - SI_123_September2016_100_MG | ecosystem: Environmental > Aquatic > Marine > Inlet | place: Canada: British... | reverse complement strand
ATACGAAAGTTAGGGGCAAATATCACGCACTCAAAGCCACCTGCCGTCACGACGGTTTCAGGTCTTTGGTTTTTTCTACGATTTGGGTTCCAATACCTTCTGCTGTAAAAATTTCAAGCAACAAGGCGTGTCGAATGCGACCGTCAATAATGTGGGTTTTATGAACGCCAGACTTAAGAGCAGTCAGACAACAATTGACTTTTGGGAGCATTCCATCCCGAATGACTTTACTTCGAATTAAGTCGGAGGCATTTTTCCGGGTAAGTCCAGATTGTAGTTTTCCGGCTTTATTTTTTACTCCTTCGGTATCGGTCATCAAAACCAGTTTTTCAGCTTTCAGGGCGGATGCAATCTGAGCGGCTACAAAGTCGGCATTGATATTGAGAGTTTCCCCATTTTCACCTTTGCCGATGGGTGCGATAACAGGAATAAATCCATTCTGGTCCAGAGTTTCCAAAATTCGAGGGTTCACTTTGGTGATCTCGCCTACTAATCCCAGGTCAATAATTTCTGGTCGATCCGTCTCGGGCGAGTGCTTTACCTTTTTATGCCGTTTGGCAAGAATGAGATCACCGTCCTTGCCGGTGATGCCCACAGCATTGCCGCCATGTTGGTTGATCAGGGAAACAATTTCCTTGTTAACTTTTCCTCCAAGAACCATTTCTACTACGTCAATCGTTTCCTTGTTGGTCACTCGTTGTCCTTCAACGAACTGCGATTGAATGCCCAGAGCTTTGAGGGTTTTATCTATTTGCGGTCCACCCCCGTGCACCACGACAGGGTTAAGGCCGATGTACTTCATCATGACAATGTCGAGGGCAAAGTTTTTCTTGAGATCGTCAGAAACCATGGCATTGCCGCCATATTTAATGACAATGGTTTTACCGTAGAAGCTCTTGATGTAAGGCAGAGCTTCTAAAAGGACTTCTGCTTTTTCAATTAGTTTTTCCATGGGGGAAATTACAGGATGTAACGACTCAGGTCTTCGTCTTGAATAATGTCTTTGAGTTTTTCGCGAATATAATTGGCATCAATAGTAATATTTTTTTCTTCCAGATCAGAAGCATCAAAAGAGATATCTTCGAGAAATTTTTCCATAATGGTATGAAGTCGCCGCGCTCCAATGTTTTCCATGCGTTGGTTAACCAGAGCTGACATTTCAGCGATTTCATCTATGGCATCATCCAGGAAAGTCAGGTCGACCTGTTCCGTTTTGAGCAAGGCAATGTATTGCTTGACCAGGGCGTTGTCAGGTTCAGTAAGAATTCGGACGAAATCACTTTTTGTTAGCGAATCCAGTTCAACACGGATAGGGAAACGACCCTGAAACTCCGGAATCAGATCGGAGGGTTTGGCCGAGTGAAACGCTCCTGCCGCAATAAAAAGGATATGGTCGGTTTTTACGATGCCATGCTTGGTGTTTACCGAAGAACCTTCAACGATCGGCAACAGGTCACGTTGAACCCCTTCACGAGAAACATCGGGGCCGCTGGTTCCGCCCGATTGGCGACCGATAATTTTATCTACTTCATCGATGAAGATGATCCCGTTTTGTTCAACACGCTTCAGGGTTTCCTGTATTATTGAATCCTGATCGAGTAATTTTTCGGCTTCCTCCTGACAAAGAACCTTGAACGCATCAGGAACTTTCAGTTTTTTGCTTTTGGATTTTTGTGGCATAAAAGATCCAAGCATATCTTTGATGTTGTTGCCCATCTCTTCCATTCCAGGGCCAGAACTCAAGTCAACGATTGAGGGTGCTTTTTCCCGCACCTGAATTTCTATCTCCCGGTCATCCAGCTTGCCTTCTTTCAGCATCTGGGCAAACATTTCTCGGGTATGCTGATTACCGCTTGGTTCTTGGTTTATGTTTGATTTCCCCGGTGTACCCAGAAGCAAATCTAGAATCTTTTCTTTGGCCTGTTCACGAGCCTGTTCGCGAACGGTGGATTCCATTTCTTCTTTAACCATATTTTTCGACAATTCTACAAGATCCCGGATCATGGACTCCACATCGCGCCCCACGTAACCCACCTCGGTATATTTGGAAGCCTCGACTTTAATAAAAGGGGATTTGGCAAGCTTTGCCAATCGGCGTGCGATTTCTGTCTTTCCCACTCCTGTTGGGCCGATCATGAGTATATTTTTAGGTCCCACTTCATCGCGAAGCGAGTCGGGAAGTTGTTGCCGACGCCAGCGGTTGCGCAGAGCAATGCCTACTGCCCGTTTGGCGTTGGTTTGCCCGACAATAAATTTATCCAGTTCTTCTACAATTTGTTTAGGAGTCAATGATGCGATGAATGCATCATTAGAGTTCTGCGCCTCAGTAGCGGGCGGGTTTAATGTTGTATAATTCATGAACTACAATTCCTCAATCGTTACATTTGAATTTGTATAAATACAGATGGATTCGGTGATCGCCATCGCTTCTTCCACAATTTCCCGCGCCGAAAGACTGCTGTGTTTGACAAGGGCTTTGGCGGCGGCCGAAGCGAACATTCCCCCTGAACCAATAGCCAAAACACCATCATCGGATTCAATCACATCCCCTGTTCCTGAAAGCAGGAGAGAGTGATCCTTATCGACCACAATCAGCATTGCCTCCAGTCTCCTCAACATTTTATCTGTGCGCCAGTCTTTGGCCAGTTCAACCGCTGACCGAGGCAGGTTTCCTTGAAATTTTTCAAGCTTTTCCTCGAACCGGGCAAACAGAGAAAACGCGTCCGCAGTGGACCCTGCGAATCCGCCGACCACCTTATCATGGTGCATGCGCCGAACCTTGCTGGCGGAATGTTTCATAATTGTGTTGCCGAGGCTGACTTGACCGTCTCCGCCTATGGCGACTTGGTCTTTATGGCGGACAGCTAGAATTGTGGTTGCGTGCATCATATCGAATATTGTACTGGTATCAGTAGAAAAAGGGAAACCCGATTAATATTAATCCATCGCGGGTTTTTCTTTGGCGCGTGGATGTGCCTTGTCATACGCTTCGGACAATCGGTCCAGCGTCAAATGTGTATATTTCTGGGTGGTGGACAAGCTGGAGTGCCCGAGAAGTTCTTGAATGGAACGTAAATCTGCTCCGCCTTCCAGCAGGTGAGTGGCAAAAGAGTGCCGGATCGAATGTGGGGAAACTCCACCGGGGAAATTCCCCTGCTTGATATATTTTTCAACAACTTTACGCATCCCTCGAACAGTGATTCCGCCTCCCCGATGATTCAGGAATAATTGGTCCGTGGCAGAATCAGTATTCCGGATTTTATCCATCCGGACATTCAGATAGGTTTTCAGAGCTTCTATGCAATGGCGTCCCACTGGAAGAAGCCGTTCCTTTCCGCCTTTCCCCAGCACTTTGACCATGCGCGATTCAAGGTTGATATCTTCCAGGGCCAGCGAAACCAATTCACTGATTCGCAGTCCACAACTGTAAAATAATTCCAGCATAGCCTTGTCGCGGGTAGGCAGGAATCCTTCACCCTGAGGTAGTTGTAAAAGGCGGAACATTTCATCAATGGAAAAATAGGACGGTAGTTTATTCTGCACACGAGGTGCTGGAACAGTTTTGGCGACATTGTTTTTCAAAGTACCTTCCCGACATAGAAACCTGAAAAATGAACTCAATGTTGAAAGCTTGCGCCGAAGAGTCGTTCCCGAAAAATTCTTCTCATAAAGATACCCCATGAAAGAGCGCACCGCCAACCGGTCTATTTTTTCAAGTTGTAGGGTACCGGATTCCATGGCATGACCCGAATGGGTCAAAAATTCCTGAAACTGAGCGATATCATTGAGATAACCCTCAAGCGTATGCGGAGAAGCATTTTTCTCCACAACCAGGTAATTTTTGAATTCCTGAATCGCCTTTTCCATTAAATAACCCTTTATTTATCAATGGTATCAAAATACCTGACCCGAAGAGGGAAGTCAAGTTGTGCCAAACCCCGTTTACTGTTTGAAACTGTCATGATTTGAGTCCATAATTTAACTTAATCATATCTTGTTAACCGCTGACCTGAAACAAGGTCACTTAAAATAGAATAACCTTATGTCTGAATCAACTAATCCGGAATTTGAAAGAGAACGGCAACAGGCAGGTGAAGGATTCCGAGCCGTGTCTGAAATTCGCCAGAAGTTGGACATCCTTGCCGAACATGTGGAGTCCCGAAAAGAGGCTCTGGAAGAGGAAATTCAAGAGCATCTGCACGAGTCACTTGCCAATGCGCGGGACTCGATGGAACGGATCGAAGAAAACATCGCGCCAAAAGTAGAAAAAGCAATTCGAACCAAGCTGGAAGAAATCGACCGCAAGATGGCGCGTATGAATGAAGATGGACTCGAAGCGGTGCGAGAGGAGTTAGTTAAGGCTACACCGGAAATTACCAAAATAATTTTGGAGGACCTCGACAAGGTGGTGGCGGAAAATACCCGCTTTGTGAAAATGGAAATATTGAATGAGATCAAGGAAGAACTGAATAAAACAATCCAGTCAGCAATAACACCCCTGAATGATAAGCTGGAAAAGGACCTGCCCGCATCAAAAGCTTTATCAATTACCGGGTTGGTCTTGGCAGGTGCGGCTTTATTGGCAGTGATCTGGCTTGCAGTTAGGTGATGAGCCAGAACAGGTAAAAGAAAAGCAGGCTGGAAAGAATTACCTGCCAGACGAAGTTGAAACCCGGCCCTGTAAAAAGGATTAGAACCGTGCAGACACAGAGGATGATAAAAGCCAGAATCAGCCGGGTGCGTTTTTTTAGAATCGGTTCCGGTTCCATAAACGATTAACTGCCTTTGTTTTTCAAAAGCAGTTTTTTGATATCTTCAAGCACCAATATTTCTTCCGCCTCCAATAATAGATCATCTACCGAAAACTCTGTCTCATTTTCAGAGTCAGCCGATTCCTTGGGGTCGGTGCCAATGCCAGGTGAAGATTCTAGATAATTTTTGATATCCTCCTGGCTGAATGCATTGAGAATAGCCTCGGCAAAACCAGCCAGAAGAGACTCCAGATGCTTGACTTGTTCCAGAGGAACGGTGTAATGCTCCTGAACCGTCAAGGCATAGCTCATCTTTAATGTGCGCCCCCCTTGATTTAAAGGGTGGTCTTCGGACATATCATCATTAGGATAGAGAAACTGAAGCTTACGTCTTGCTTTTCTCAACAGGCTATAATTTAATCCGAATTTTTCTCCTATCAGAAAAGCAAGGCTTGCATGAGTTCCCTCTAGCTCGGCAATTTTTAGCGCTTCCTGACAATATTCCTGAATTTGTTCGATTTCCATGTGAGTATTATTCTTGTAATGAGGCCAGATGTAAACCCTTTAATGCAGTAACTCGGGATTTTTCCTAGGCGGCTAATTTTTCATTTTACGCTTATACATTTTGGCACATAGATATGCAATAAATCGGGTCGCAGAGTGTAAAAAAGGTTCTTTGCCTTTTATGGGCTGGATGTGAATAAACCGCATCCCTGCATCAATGGCTCCGCCATCGGTGACGTAGTTGTCCCCAATCATGCACACCTTGGCGGGATCTTCCATTTGAAGGAAGTCGGTCATGGCAAGGCGGAATCCTTTCGGGTCAGGTTTGGCAGGTACGTTACTGACAACTTTAACTCCCATTTCCTGAAAAGATTGAAACCGATCCTCCCAGGCATTGGTATAGATAGCTATTTTAAACCCATTTTCCAGCATTGCGCCAACATGATCCCTTATAGACAAGTTGAATTCTCTGGCGTGGTGAGGTCCCAGGGTGCCATCGGCATCGAGTAGAATTCCTTCAATACCTTCTTCGAGGAGCCGAGTGATGGGAACCTCTTCAAACCTTTTTGCGTTTATAAAGGTTTCCAATCTGGAAGGACGGAAGGGTAATGAAAGAAACCGGGATACTTTTGCCCAAGTCAGGCCTTCACGGCTAGTGGGTGAAACGGTGCTCATTAATTTAAGCCTTTTTGGGAAATTTCAAAAAATTGCAAACTTGCGGTGACATATTGCACTTAATAAAAAGGGTAGAGCAAATATTTTTCAGGAAATTAGAGCAAATTCGGGAGTGGTATCAAGGATATATTTCAGCAAATCATGCCGGGTGACAATCCCGACCAGTTTTCCCTGATGGGTAATGGGCAAACGAAGAATCTGGTTATCAATAACAGTTTTTATGACAGGTAGGATCAAGGAATCCTGTTCCGCAGTAATCACATTTTGGATCATAAAATCGCGAGCAAAGGTGCATTTCAGGTTTTTCCCCTGTATAAATAATTCTAAGATATCCCTTTCAGACACCATACCGATGAGGATGTTGTCTTCGACAACGGGAATGCCGGAATATTGGCAACTATTTAGTTTTTCTAAAATATCATGAGCAGAGGTATCCGGGCTGGTGCAGACAACGGGCCGTATCATAACCTCTGAAATTTTCATGGATTTAAGTTTTTGAGCCATTTGATTTTTTTTTGTGGGTTTCAGCATATGGATAAGCCAAAAAATATGGAAAAAATGGAAAGCTCTAAAATTATTTTACGCTGTATCGGAACTCCAAAACAACCTAAAACCAGCCTGGTCTTCCTTTTGTCAATTGTAGTGGTTTTTTCAATGGTTTCTGTTGTGCAGGCTAAGACGGCAGAGGAGTGGTATACCCTTGCGTTTGAGCAAAATCTGGCTGGGAAAAGGGAAAAAGCTATTCGATCATATCAGCAGGTATTACGGCTCAAAAACAATTGGCCACAGGCTCATCATAATTTAGCCCTGCTGTTTTATCGACTCAAAAATGGGGTGATGGCGGTTCACCATTTGCGCCTGGCTGAAAAACTTTACCTTACAGATTCGGATCCGGAATCGAATCGTAACTTGAAAATCGTCAAAAAAAACCTTCAAAAAACTTATGCAGAGTTTGACATTAACCCTGAAGAGTTTGAAGAACTCGATGCTATGCATCCTGTCTCCCCATCCTCAACCTGGTCTGTGAAGGGGCATGGTTTTGTATTGGATGGCTATGTTTTCACACTCGCTCACAGTTTGGGTGATCAAGAAGAGGTGCGGGTGCGGATTGAGAATCAACCTCCCATATCCGCCAGAATTGTGAAACGTTATATTGTCTATGACCTGGCCCTGTTGAAATTGGAGACCAAAAAACCGGGATATATGTTTGGCGATTCTTCTATCTATCGGGTAGGGGATTCGCTGGAATCACCCGAATCAAAAGGGGAGGGTGCCGGTCACTCCTCCTGGAGGAAAGGGGTGATAACAGGATTGAGTGCGATCATGAACGATAAAAATATGTTTGAACTGGAGTTGCCATTCCCACCGGTACCGGGTTCTCCCTTGCTGAATGAAGGGGGAAAAGTTGCTGGAATCATTCTTTCCACTCCGCAAATCGTCAAGAATTTTCAGGCCGCAGGATTACCGCCTGAAGGAAGCATTGCTCTGAAATCATCTTATCTCAGCCGTGTGTTTTCTCTTTATAAAAACTCGCTGGAGGGACCCAAAAGGAAAACGCCTGGACGTCATCGACCCGACTCCGACCCTTTTACCGTCCAACGTAATTCTGCCCTGGCGGTCATTGAAGGCAGAACACAGGAAAGTCCTTGAAAGCTCGAACGCGCAAACAGAAATATGAACACCCCTTTTTGCTCTCGGGAATTGTGGCCTTTTTTATTGTTGTTTCACTTTCCCCAAACGCTTCAGCTTTTGAAATTGTCATCAAGTTAACCGGTCATGAGGAGTTTCCTGGGTTGGTCAGTTTGGATGCTGGAACTGGAAAAAAGTTTGACCGGCTCTGCCTGCTGGGAACCGAGGCACGAGGTAGTATCGATATGGATTTTATTATGACTCTGGCTGGAAAAGGTATTCCAGAAGGTAATTATCAGGTTGCTAAAGCTCTTCCTGAGGAAAAATGGCCCACATCCTCTTTCAGCGCTAACGGAGCATTAAGGTTCGTGCCTAAATCTGAATCGCTTCAGGAGTTCTTAATGACATTGGGCAAGCAAGGGCTGGCTCTTCATGCGCGGGATTTTTATCCGCTGGCCGGGAAAATGACAGATAACCCCAAAATGATTCGATTTTTTAGCAACCAGCTATTTGAGCGTCTTGCTGAAAGGTGGGGTACCCTTCGTATTTCTAATTGGGATATGGGACGCTTTCATGACTTTTACCGGAGGAATACGGAGTCAGATCAACAGTGGAAGGTTAGGGTTACCAGCAGTGCTTTGGAGAGGGTCAAAAATATCTGTGCGCCACTTAAAGTCCAACGCAAACCGGGCGGCGAGTTAGAGTAAAAACTTATGCAGAAAAGGGCAATTAAAGAACAGATTCTGCCGCAAGAATCCCAACTTGAGCCCAATCCACCAGTTCATCCATTTCTTCTCGGGTCATTTTCAGAGCATCCAGATAACTCTCATCGGTAGATATTTTTTGTCCGGTTTCTAAAGAGTTCGCTATATCATACTCATTGGCGATTTGGTTTGCGGTGCTGATCAACTGAGCCAGGCTGGGTGCTTGGTCCATTTTCAGTCCTGAACCATTTTGATCTCGAATAGCTTCTACGATTATTGCAGGAACCGGCCACCATTCGCTCAGGTAAGCGGAGCCTAATTCCGCATGGCTCATTCCAAAAAAGTTTTTTTCCAACGATTCCAACGACTGATCAGAAGCAGGAAAATCGGTAGTTAAGAGAAACTGGTTGAATTGCTCGGGCACAAGATAATCATAAGCCAATAATCCAATATCATGAACTAAACCTGTCAGGTAGCAAGCGTCCAATTCTTCTTGGTCCGTTAAAACTTTGCTCCCCAGTTCACGGGAAAGGATGGCAACTGCCAGGCTGTGCCTCCAATAACGGGTTTGCCCAAATGTTTGTGGAACCTTAATACAGCCCGGAAGTTCCAGCGTATAACATAATTCCAGTACCGCACTAACCCCCAGACGCACGATGGCATCCTCAATATTCTGTGCCAAATCGCGCCCTCCCGCGAACAAGGCACTATTCGCCATAGTAATAATACGTGAGGACAGGACGGGGTCTGACGAAATGAGTCGCCGGGCATCTTCGACATCACAGTCCGGGTCATTCATCAGCTTTTGTAAGGCGAGGAGCACATCAGGAAGTGGAGGAAGGTATCCGCTTGTCTTGAGCTTTTCAGAAATAAGTTCTCTCATAAATAGTGCGCTCGCAAAACATTAAATTTGGAACTCTACCAATGTAAATCTTTTTCATAGGTAAATCCAATTAAATATAGATAAAGGGATTTCATAATGCGAACCGGGCCTAAGCATACCAGGCCCGGTTCGCATTGCTCACCCTAATCACCATTGCAAAACTTTTACTAGATGTTGTCTGGCTATTGGTGCTTGTCTTTATCTTTATCTTTGTCCTTGTCCTTGTCTTTATCTTTATCATCATACTTTGCTAGAAACTTTCCCGACTCGATCATGGCTTGACTGTCCTTAGGAAGGTGCGCGCTAGCGGCTCCATATTGGTAGACTAATTCTCCCCCGGTGTGGCCTGCATCAACCAAAGGGAAAAGTGCGATCAGGCTCAATACAGCCAATCCCAATCTAAGGGAATGTGAATTTTTCTTAGCCATTCCAACGATGGAGACCAGGAACAAAGTACCCGCCACCCAGGGAATCATTTCTCCAGCCTCTTCATGTTTTTCAATCACTCTTTCGGATACGATTTCTTCTACCTTGTCCTCATCTTTTTCGCCAAGTTCCACCGCAATAATGGAAGAAGCGCCATAAGCCAAAGCCATTACCGTTACCAATGCCCAGACTTTTTGTTGTAGAAGATCCTTTTTTATGGCCCACCAAAGTAGTAATGCCAGAAAAGGAAGTAAAGTTCCTAAAACGATTGGAAAATGAACCACTACGGGATGCAACGGTAAATCAAACATGGTAACCTCCTGGGAAAATAGTAATAAGTTAACTTGCAACTAATTTTCGTCAGAAAGTGGAAAACATCCATCCGTGCTATGGTGGATAAAATTCGCATGAAATATCAATAGTTTATAGAGGATATAGGGCAAATGGCGGATGCTCGTGAGGTCAATCCTGTAGTTTTAGTATTGTCGGGAACTTTTGTTGTGCTGGTAGGGCTTGACCTTATTAGCGATTATTTAGAAGGAGGCACCGGCACCCATTTGATATTGGAGGGATTCCTTCTTGCGATCAGCGGCGCTATTTTTGTTGGAGGAATCAGGGAGTTGGCTCAGGCCCGACAGAAAATCGAAACGCTAACAAGCGATGTGGAAAAACTGAATAAAGAAAAAGAAAAGTGGAAAGGCGAGACAGATCAACTTCTTGCGGGGTTGTCGATCAAAATCGAAAATCAGTTTGCGCATTGGCAATTGACCCCGGCCGAAACCGAGGTGGGTTTTCTTTTGCTCAAGGGGTTCTCGTTGAAAGAAATCGCCGATATCCGCAGCACAAAACTTAAAACCGTGCAACAACAGTCGCAAGCGATTTACCAGAAGACCCGACTAGCCAGCCGCTCTGAACTCGCGGCCTTCTTTCTCGAAGACCTGCTTCCTCCTACCCCTTAATTTGCTTGATTTGGTAGTGGCGGGCAATTACTCGCCCTGTTCCGCTACTCTGGTGTTCCTCATACAGGTCGTTTCATATTTTCCACTTGAAGAGGAACCAATTGTTATTTTAGGAAAAGTTGCTTGCAAAGAAAAAATTTTTGCTTTTTATCCATCTCACATTTTCGTTGTTTACTAAAAATTTTATGAGCCGAACCTGTGAGGGATTTTAGGGAGTGGTTGAGTTTTGTTTTGCAAGCGGCCATTTTCTTTTTTGCCGAGAGAAGGCAAACTTTGTAGGTGTTGGGTGTATGAGCAGGCATTGATGCCGCTGGGGGGTCGAGTTGGGCTTTCATGATTTGAGTTCCCTTCTGGTCAGCGACCCCGGTTGCGCTGACAAAAATTCCCAAAAGGTATATTTTTAAGAATCCTTCCATGACACTTTCCTTTAGTTATTCGATGGAAATATATCGAACTCCTAACAAAACAGTGGTAAAGAAGGGGACTCTGTATAAATGAGTCCCAATAGAACCAATTAAAATTTACCGTATGTGTATATTAAAGGTAGGCCTGTGAGGAATGAATTGCAAGTTTTTTCCTGATTTTCTTCTAATTAAACAAGCAATTGGATCACTTTGGATCAAGCAGGGGTGGTCCCTTTTTGTATGAAATGAACTTTAATCTTAATGATAAGGACTGGAATGATATTTTTGGCCCGATAATTGCTTTTTAATATAATTATTTAATGCGTCAATAATTTGAAAGGGACAAAACATGAATTCAAGTACCAGAAAGCATAATTTGAAGGGAAAAACTCTTAAATATTCTGAGCCGGTAGGCAAAAATTTTACACCTAAGGCAAAATTTATGAGTCCAATAGCAAAACTAATGGCCACTTTTTACGGTATTGAGCAGAAGTAATATTTTTTAGCAACGAAATCTACGGGTGAGGGGACATGGCATATTTATAACCACAATCTTTTTGGTTGGAAATTGCAACCAGCCCATCGTGTCGGTCTCCCAAGATTTCTGTTTCCGCCAAATCTGCGACATGGGAATCAGAGACTAGTAAAAGTGCATTCAATATCCCAATAGGGGGAAAGGCAAACCTGACCGCCCCAAGAGCAAAATCTCTCAGATTTTTCAGGGTGTGATCTGTATTGTTCAAAGTTTTAATTTTTCCTTGAGTGAGTTTCAGCTCTTTTTCAAGGTCTAAACAAGAAGACTGGCTATCCCCTGACTGGGCAACGTAGACTTTTCCTGCGGCGCAACCTGTAAACAATAGACATAAAATCCCCGCCACAAACCAACGCATACCACTACGCATTTCAACTCCAAACAAATATAGGTTGATAGAAATATTTTAGAAAATTTGCCCTGAGAAGCAAACCAACTCAATAAAAGGATTGAGATTTAGGGCCCTTAAGATAAAAACAAACAGAAGTAAAAATAACGGGGGCAATAAGGGGTGTTTAAATAACTAGTCCTAGTCAATAAATATAACTCATATTACCTTGTTTGGATACAAAAAATTTATTAGCAGGGGGGCAGGGAGCAGGAATCTGACCTGGCGTGATTACTTATCAAGAAAAGGGAGCGTGGAATATTTATGTTTTTTTAAAAAACGCGGCGCGCTAACTTGAGAAGATGTTGCAGGGAGTTTTCTACTGTAATGGCTTTAGTTTGTCGGGATCTTACTGCGGAAATCAGGTCACGATGAGTGTTCCCATCATAAGCGGTGACGGCTGTACCGATTAGTAGGTTGAAATGGTCATCAGAAGAACCTATAGAAGCTAAACCAAGTTCTTGGGAATAGGTTTCCTGATACCCATGACCGGAAGATATATCTTCTATTCCATCGACCAGACCAATCAGGTTTTCTTTCACCCACTTGATGGGGGCCCCGAAGGGGTGTGCCCTTTTTAATTCTGGATGCGGGATAATAGATATTCCACCAAAAGGTTCAATTCGGGGAATCACATCAAGCATGGAGACAAACTGGTAATCAAATTCCGAAAATTGTAGCGAAATGTCGGAAACCTGAGATAAGTACTCTGGGTCCAGGATGAGAATAAGGTGTCCTTCGATAGTGCTTATTTCAAAAGCAGGATACGCCTTTACCGGTTTGGTGGTTTCATCCCATTCATCAAGGCATCGAGCTTGTTCCTTTAGAGAGGTGACTATATTATCGATCAAGAATTTCCCCGGAATTAAATGATCGGTAATGACTACATAATCCAGACCCAGATTTGCGGCTCTTTTAAAGATGTTTTGCACAGACTGCGACCCATCCGAAAAGGTGGAGTGGCAATGCGTTTCACCTAAAATCAAATTCGGATTTTCTTTTTTAAGACAGGTGATATTATTACGAATTCTGGAGTCCAGAAAGTAGTGTCCGGCAAGGTCTGCGACGGGCTTAGCCAATTGACGTTTTAATGTAAAAAAGGGGCCTAGGTCATTAGGAATAAAATGCCGCTGTTCTACAGGAATGACTTTAGGTGTGGTGACTCGATTCATTGAGGTTTGCTATTGAGAAGAGTTATATATGGCCTTCATTGCGGCGAATTAAAGGAATTTCTAAATCTATTTCTAATTAAGCATGTTATAGCCAAGTATAAACCAAATGTTGCGATCACATTGGTTTTTTTCCACCACCCCTAATTTTGAAACTGAAACTCCAAATCTCTAAGGGTGCTACTTGGGGTCAGAACCAGCTTTCGCGGTCGAGAGAGCGGTATTGGATTGCTTCCGCGATGTGTTCGGACTGCACGGTTTCGCATTCTGCCAGGTCCGCGATGGTGCGGGCGACTTTTAATATGCGGTCATGCGCCCGCGCGCTGAGTCCGAGTTTGTCGATGGCAAGAGCCATGATCTTTTTAGATGCTTCATCGAGTTGGCAGAAAGCTTTCAACTGATTCGGGTTCATGTTGGCGTTGAAATTATTTTCATCCCCTTGATGAAAACGTTTTAACTGGATACCTCGCGCCTGTTCAACTCTGTTGGAGATGGCTTCGGACAGTTCTCCGCCAGATTCGGATGAAAGGTCTTTATAGTCCAATGCCGGAACTTCGATATGGAGGTCGATGCGATCGAGCAGGGGGCCTGATATTTTTCCAACATATTTTTTGATCATCATGGGTGTGCATCCGCATTCACGTTTCGGGTCGAACCGATACCCGCATGGGCAAGGGTTCATCGCCGCAACCAACATGAGGTTTGCCGGGTAGGTGATGGACCCGGCCGCTCGTGATATGGAGACTTCTCCCTCTTCAAGTGGTTGCCGTAAAACTTCCAAAACGTTCCTTTTAAACTCAGGCAGTTCATCGAGAAACAATACACCGTTATGGGCCATGGATACTTCTCCCGGCATGGGCACCCGCCCTCCGCCAATCAGTCCGGCATCGGATATGGTGTGATGAGGAGAACGAAATGGACGTTGCTTTAAGAGTCCTCTACCATTTTTCAATTGGCCCAGCACACTATGGATTTTGGTGCTGGTGATGGCTTCCTCCTGGGTCATGGAGGGAAGGATGGTAGGAATACGTTTTGCCAGCATGGACTTACCGCTACCCGGTGGGCCGATAAGCAGAATATTGTGCCCGCCTGAGGCGGCGATCTCTAGGGCGCGTTTTACGTGATGCTGACCTTTGACATCGGTGAAATCCAACTCATACTCTTTGGCGTGCGGGCTCTCGGCTTGAATTTCAGGAGTCACTGCCTGAAGCGCCAGCTTCCCGCACAAAAACTCCAGTGCCTGGGGTAAGGTTTCTATTGGGTAAATGGGGATTCCCTCAATCACAGAAACTTCGGCGGCATTTTGCGCGGGTAGAAGAACGCCTTCCATACCATTTTTACGCGCCATAGCGGTAATAGATAGTCCGCCGCGAATGGGTTTGACTCGACCATCGAGAGAAAGTTCACCCAGAATCACCATTTTTTTCAGCCGGTCGTTATCGATCATTCCGCTTGCCGAAAGAATACCGATAGCAATTGGGAGGTCAAAAGCCGAACCTTCTTTGCGTATGTCGGCCGGGGCTAGATTGATAGTAATTTTTCTTACCGGCAAGGCCAGTTGGGTATTACGAATAGCGGCGGAGACGCGATCGCTACTTTCCTTGACGGCCGCATCGGGTAAGCCCACGATGGACATTCCCGGCAGGCCCTGTGAGAGATTGACTTCGACCTCGACCGGGTAACCATCAATTCCCAAAACCGCCCCACTGTGAACGAGTGCGACCAAATGTTCCCCAATCTCTTACAGTTTGATGTTGGTTCGTAGCTTCTGCCAAATATCGGTCTATTTTTACTTTGGTATGCCGATTGAGAATCCAACCTACACGAGTGGAGCAATTCGGTCAAGCCCGCGAGTCATCGGATTTTGTAGCCGGGTGTGTTTGGTGGTGGAAAGAATTGAAAACCCTTCCTCGTCTTTGGAGGGGTTATTTTTTTCTATGAGTTTTCATCCAATTGTTAGCTAACAGTTGTGCTTGGGAGATTTGTTCGTAGGTCATACGTTTTTCTACGATGCGGATATTTTTTTGACCACCCTCACTACCGTTTTTGGAAGAAATGATGAACCATTTCAAAGCTTCGACAAAATCCTGATCGGTCCCTTCTCCTTTACTGTACATGGCTCCCAGATTATTTTGTGCATCTTGGTGTGAGTGCTCTGCGGCAAGTTTGTACCACTTTAAAGCTGAAAAATTATTCTTCGGCACACCATTTCCCCATTCGTGCATGACACCAATATTGTATTGCGCCGCAGGATGACCGTGTTCTGCGAGAGGCATCAATATTTCCAGAGCCTTTTCATAATTCGTTTCATGTATGGCTGTCAATCCTTCCTGGAAATCACTGGCATAAACGAGCCCCGGAAAAAAGAGGTACATCAATACTATTGCGATACCTTGATTTATTTTGATCATCAATTCATTTTTGTGAAGGTTTTTCAATTTGGTTTAACAGGCCTTTTAAAACCGAGGTTTGTTGGGGTGTTGGGTTGAGTGCTAGCGCTGAATTTAGGTGCGTCACAGCTTTCTTGGGTTCATTCGCAAATTCCAACAATAGTTTTGCCAGGTTGAACCGTGCAGACAGGAGTTTTGGGTTTTGCTGGACTGATTTCTCAAACTGGATAAGGGCTTCCTCGAATTTTTGCGATTGTGTCAATTCGATTCCGGCCTGGTTATGTGCGCGGGCTTTGTCAGAATAAAATGGGGTAGGGTGATACTTGCCCGTGGTTTTATATAGCGTATCAGCCTGTTCATATTCTTCAGTTGCTTGAATGAATTTTCCAAGGTTTCCATACAAGCTTGCAAGATTGAAATGCGACGCAGGGTCCATAGGTTGAATACGAATGGATTCTTTAAAATGTTTTTCCGCTTCCGGGAAATTTCCTAGACTTTTATACGCAATACCGAGGTTTTGATGGACATCAAAGAGATTTGGGTTGATTTTCAATAAGGCTTTTAGCGGATTTACTGCGTTAGCATAATCCTCTTCCATCAAGTAATGAATGCTTAGGGTTTTACCTACACTCAATTTGTTAGGGGATTTCTTAAAGGTGTCGGCCCAGAGACTGGATGGAGAGGCATAAACCTGATTTCTTTTAACGATCAGGGCTGAAAAATTAGCACAGATAAAAATTATCAGGGCGGTTCCCCATATTGTATTACGTGTTCTGTTTTCGAATCCTACCAGGAACAGGACGACTGCAAGGAACAGGCAGAGTCCGAAGGAAGGAATATACATATTACGTTCACTGAACAAGTGGGTGCGTAGCATGAAAGAGTTTGTGGGCGCAATGGTCAGTGGAAACCATAAAACACAGAATGTAAGAATCGAACTCTTTATGTAGAATTTTTTAAAGGCCAGAAAAACACATAAGAGAATGATCGCGATGGAAGCCAAAAGGGAGGGCCAGGATACTTGAGTCAGAAAATCGTACTCAAAGTTCAGGTTGATGGGGAACAGGAATAATTTCAGCGGATACTTGAGGAGATCCAGTTGTACCAGTCCAATAGGAAAATTGATTTTATGAAAAAAGCCTTCAATCGTATTGAACGCATGCGGAGAAAAGAAAAATGCGGATCCAGCAAGTGCGGGATAGCTCAGATAAAACCCCAACCGTGATCGAAACGAGGACCAATAGGGGCCTTTTATAAAGCATAAGTCATAGATAATAATAATTGCTGGCAGAGTGATGGCGCTTTCTTTGCTCAAGACCGCCAGAAAAAAACTTGCCAGGGAAAAAAGATAGATTATAAATCTCGGTACTCTACAATCTTTCAAGCTTCCGAGAATGAACAGTAATAAGGAAAAAAAGTAGAAGAGTCCTGCCAACCCACCGGGTCGACCCGAGATATAGGTTACGGTTTCAGTTTGAATGGGGTTAAGCCCGAATAGCAAGGTGGTGATCAGGGCTATTTTGAAAGCGGCGTCTTCACCCCAAGGCGTTCCTTTTGAGAGGGTCAATCGAGTGATGATGAAAACCAGAAAAGTGGCGCAAATATGGATCAGGATATTTAATAGATGGTAGCCAAAAGGATTCTCCTGACCCCATTGGTAACTCAGCGCAAAACTCAAGCCGTTGATATGGCGATAACCAATGTTTGACAGGTTGGTGTAATGATCGACACTTGCTATTTGTGGTGTTCCGTAAATATGCCTTTCGTCATCGCTCTGAAAGGGAGTGTTTAATCCATTGGCATAAACGAGAAAAATAATCCCAGCGAGGACAACAAAAATATTGAGAGTGTTCAGTCGGGTCAGGGAACGTTTCACAGGTTTTCACTGTTATAAATGGGCATTGTCGACAAGTTCGGGAAGGTGAAAACTTGTTGTTATTTAAGTCGCAGGCTTGATTTATAAAACAAATCAGTTCAAAATCAAAAGGTGTCTTAATGTGCTGGACTCAGTTTAGCAGAATTGTCTGAATTTTGCGCCTGTCAGATTGCCAGAGTTGAATCTGGCTAAAATCAAAACTTACCGCTTAATGCACCCGACTGCTTGAACCTTCCTTCTAAAATTTTGAATCATTCAGTGTTACCTGCTCTGGTTTTTTGGAGCGCACTTTCTATAGTTCTCCATGCCATTTATATCAATACGCCCTTTGTAAATTTGGAATTTGTATTTGCCAATGCAACTCAGAGCCTTCTGAGTTCTGAAGCCGGACAGGGTTTGTCTGCCTATTTTTCCATGCAGGCTAATCCCTTGGGCTACGTAGGGTTCTCTACGTTTTTTCATTTTCTTATGGGAGAACCCGAGGGTTTCTGGAGTTATCGACTGGCATCGCTTTCAGGTTTAGTAGCGATTTTGGGTGCGGGGGCAATATTCACATCTTCATTGAAGTCGAACTCCATTCGAGAATTTAATTTATGGTGTGCTCTGGTTACCTTTTCCCCAATGATTTGGTTGTTTTCAGGCCGAGCCACAGCCGATGTATTGCCAGTGGGTTTGTTGTTGTTGAGTTTTGCCATGGTTTTTGTGGGGGAAAAAAGGCCCATTTTTAGAGGGTTGGCACCCACAATTTTTTTGTTGGCAATAGTAGTCAAATACCATGCCCTGCTGATGGCGCCAGGGTTTATGTATATCTTTTGGTGTCAGAACCAGTGTCAATTCAATGGAACGTGGGCTAAAAACTGCGGCCAGTTTTTTCTGCTACCGCTTCTCGGAATTTTTGCGTATTTAGGAGTCATTTATAATCAGTATGGATTTGTCCTGGCTCCGGAAGGCCATTCTCATAAACTTGAACCCACCATTTTCCTCCAAACTTTTTCCCTGTATGCCAGTTATTTGGGTGTATTGCTGGGGCCGCTAATCTTCGTTTGTGTTTTCAGTGTGCGCAAAAATTTGCCGGGAAAATGGATTGTTTTGTTAGGAGTCGGGTTGGGGCTTGGCATGTGGACGGGAATAAATCCGTTTGGGTTTCAGGCAGGGGAAATGAACTATGGACCTTTGGATGGGTTGTTGAATGGCTCACTGGTTTTGTTGTTGAAGGGAGTGGGAGGAATATTTTTTTGTTTTCTCATTTTTGATTGTTTCATTGAGGCGAGAAAAAATAAAAATGCTGTTGCGGGATTCTTTTTGACGGTATGTCTTCCTTATCTGCTTATTTGTTCCGTCACTCGTCCCGCCCAGAGGTATCTGGTTTTTTTGATTCCGATAATTTTCTATTATCTGGTTTTTTATAAAATGGAAAATCATAGATTTTACCGATCTGTACTCGGTTGGGGCACAGTTGCGATTTTTGTTTTGACTAATATTTTTGCGGTGAACTATCAGGTTGCACAAGCTCGAGCATCCGATAATATGGCTCAATGGCTGATCAAAAATAAATTGATTGAGCAAACTCATTCGGGAAGTCTCTATTCCAATAGTGGTCAGTATTTTATTCCTTATTTGGGGAGTCCCAAAACTCAGCGCGTTTTGGAGGCTCCGGGGAAGGTGGAAACATCACTACATTCCGAGAAAGTGGTGGTTTTTGGCAAGACTTTGAAAACGTATTACCTGGAGTAGACCCAGGTTTTAGTTTTTTTCAAAAAACTTGTGGAATATGAAGGATTTCAGTCCATATTAAGGCTGAATTGTTAAAGGTCATGATTTGAGATGTCGTTAAGACTATGTCAGACCGTGTGTTTGCTTATATTTTCAACTGGAATAAAAGGATAGGGAATGCCAATTAAACGTCCCAAGCATTTGCTGATAATTGGGGGGGGAGTTTTTCAAGTGCCTGCCATTAAGACTGCCAAGTCCATGGGCTTGAAAGTGGCGGTGACGGACTATAATCCAGAAGCAGAAGGCATGCTTTTGGCGGATTATCCGATTGAGGTCAGCACCCGCAATATCAACCTTACCGTTAACACTGCCAAACAGTTCCATAGGTCGTGCCCGCTAGACGGGGTGATGACTGTGGGGACGGATGCATCCCAGACGGTGGCGGCAGTGGCCGATGCTTTGGGTATCCTGGGAATTCCATTTGAGGTAGCCGAACGGGCTACTGATAAAATCAAAATGCGCCAGGTATTGCAGGAAAAGGGGGTACCGGTTCCGAAATTTAGACCGATCTGGACCTTGGAGGAAGGTCAGGATGCCCTCAAGCACATGGCCCTGCCACTGGTCATAAAGCCTTGCGATAATATGGGTGCGCGCGGGGTGCGGAAAATAGAACGTCACGATGATCTCATTCCTGCGTTTCGTGAGGCTAAAGAAGCGTCAATAAGTGGAAAGCTGATTGTTGAAGAATTCATGGCCGGTCCTGAATTGAGTCTGGATGCATTGGTATTTGAGGGGAGCATTCATATCACTGGGATTGCAGATCGAATCATTGAGCGGGCCCCTTATTTTGTCGAAATCGGGCATACGCTTCCTTCTGCACTGCCAGCGGAACAACAGGCGAAAGCCATTGAAGTTTTCAAACAAGCTATTTCTGCATTAGGGATCAATCTAGGAGCCGCAAAGGGAGATATCAAAATAACTCCTGACGGACCGAAGATTGTTGAGATTGCCGCCCGCTTGAGTGGAGGATGGATGTCGGCCTACACGTATCCATTGTCTACAGGAGTCAATCTATATAAAGCGGCGATCCAGATTGCCTTAGGTGAAAAACCTACCGATCTGGAACCGAAAACCTCACTGGTTTCTGCTGAACGATCCTTGCTTCCTCCACCGGGAAAAATTCTATCCATTCGAGGTGTGGAAGAAGCCCGCAAAATTAAAGGGGTCAAAGAAATTATTTTAATGAAAGAAGCCGGGGATATGGCGGAAGAACCCCGAAGCAATATGGGCAAGGTGGGTTATGTGATCACCGTTGGAAATACCCGCGAGGAAGCGATTCGCATCAACGATCTGGCTCGGGAAATTCTGAAAATAGAGATAGGTGCCGCGAATGACCTGACCTGGGATATTATTCGCAACAATGCTCGCAAGAAATTTTATATTGCCTGCAAAGCTTGTACAGTTTGTGATGGATTAGAGTGTGCCGGAAAGGTACCGGGAATAGGCGGAATAGGGACGGGTTCTTCTTTTACGGAGAACCTGACGGCACTGGCTCGCTATCAGATTAATCTCCGAACCATTCATGAAGTTAAAATTCCCGAAACTTCAGTGGAACTTTTTGGGCATAAGCTGGCCCTTCCAGTTCTGGCGGCTCCCATCACCGGTATGGAAACTAATTTGGCAGGAGGCATGGATGAAAGAGAATATGCCGATGCGATTCTTGATGGTTGTCTGGAATGTGGCACATTGGGAATGGTGGGTGATGGAGCGAGTCCCAAAAAGTATTTGATCGGATTGGAAGCCATTAAAAAGCGGGGCGGATTGGGAATCCCCATTTTCAAGCCTCGGGAGTACAACCTCGATATCATCAAACGCTTCAAAGCCGCCGAAGATGCGGGAGCCATCGCTGTTGGAATTGATATAGATGCCGCATCGTTTAAAACCATGACCCTGAAAGGTCAGGCAGTGGGACCCAAAACCATCTCTGAATTGCAGGAACTGAAATCGCATTTAAAAGTCCCTTTCATATTAAAAGGCATCATGAATGTGGAATCAGCATTGGCCGCGATAGAAGCCGGGGCGGATGCCATTGTTGTTTCCAATCATGGCGGGAGAGTGATGGACCATATGCCGGGAACGGCGGAAGTGCTTCCCGAAATTGCCAATGCAGTAGGAGGCCGGGTTAAAGTTCTGGTCGATGGGGGTATTCGTGAAGGCACTGATATCCTCAAAATGCTGGCATTGGGGGCCGATGCTGTCATGATCGGGCGCCCAATCTGTATTGCCGCATTTGGAGCGGGTCAAGAGGGGGTATCCTTTTATTTAAGGGAAAAGATGAATGAATTGAAAAAAGCCATGATTCTGACAGGTTGTGCTTCCATCGGTCGAATTGATCCTTCTGTCATTTTCCGCTGTAAGGGGGAACGATAAATGAAATCAAAAAAAACGATTTTGAAGGTAGTTCCGGTCAAACCTGATAAAGGATTACGGTCCACTTTCTTACAATTGAAAAATGAGTTTGGAGCTTGCGGACTCAAGCTGTCGACTGAAGATGCGGCCATGAGCATGGAGCAAGTCGGCTATTGGGTGGAGGCCGCAGGAGAAGTTTTACCTGCGGTGGTTAAGATAGGTGGACCTAATGCCAGGAACGATATCAAACAATTCCTCCCTATGAATATTGATGGTTTGATTGCTCCAATGGTGGAATCTCCTTATGGCTTGGAAAACTTTATTTCGGCGGTACGCGATTTCACCACCCCCATGCAATTTGAGCGGGTGAAAAAACAGATTAATATTGAAACCGAAACTGCTGTCAGGCAACTGGATGAAATTCTTTCTGCTCCAGAAGCGAAATATATTGACGAGATTACCATCGGCTGTAGTGACCTGTCGGAATCCATGAAGGCACCCCGTTGGTCAGCAGGCTTCATGTCCCTGGTGGTAAAGGCGGTCAAGAAAATCCAAAGGAAAAAGATTCCCGTTTCGGTGGGGGGAGGAATTACCCCCGAGACCATTGATGGGTTCCTGAAACAAGTCAGGCCGAATAAATTCAATACCCGGGTTATCACCTTCAAAGTTGAATCGGGGCGAGACTACTTTGAAGCGGTTCGATCTGCGTTACGTTTTGAAATCCTCATGCTTGAATACGATTCCTCGCGAAATTTTATCTCCCGTGATGAAGAAAAATTCCGCATCAAAGAGCTTAAAAAGCGATTGAAATAAGGTTTTTAATCCCTCCAAGATAGTTGTGTTTTTTTTCAATTTATTCTTACAATGATTCGTTCAGGATATTATTGACAAAATACCGAAATGTCTTACAATACAACCCTCGAATTACCCTGAAACTAAGTGAATACATGAATTTAGCCGGATGTTAGTCCGATAGAATTCCTATAAATTATTGATTATTTAGACTCTCAATCTTTAAACCCCTTTTTATTTTGGAAGGCAGGAGAAAACGATGCAGATAACTGGCATGCTTTGGGGGCGTAAACTGTTGGACCTCGTAGAATTTCCCCATTCTGAAGTTCGAGGCCCAGAACTCAGTGTCGATGACATTAAAGACATGATCAAGCGGCACGGTCAGGTTTTTATAAAACCCCTGTTCAAAGGTGGGGTGGGTAAAAAAGGCAAGTCCGGTTTACTGGGCCGGGTCGACAACATCACCGATGCCTTGAAAGAAAAGGAACGTCTTTATTTTGCTGAGCATGTCGATGGGTTCAGTAAAGTAAAATCTGATGGTGTGACTTATGAAGGTGCGGTACCCGCTGATTATGAAGTGTATTTTTCTATTTCGGAAAGCACCGAGCATCGGTGCCCGGTGATGACCGTTACCCATCATGGTGGAATAGATATTGAAGAACTCGAGGAAGATAAAATTAGAGTTGTACCGTTTGATGCCTTGACGGGACTGAAAGCATTTCATGTTTCCAACGCCTTAATGGAACTTGGCGCACCTCCTGCGGTGATCAGTCCGCTGGTGCAGAACCTGCCCAAGCTCTGGGACCTTTATAACAACTATGGCATGATGATGCTGGAGCTCAATCCTATCCGCATGCAACCCGGTAAAGGGGGACGCCTGGCTCCGATTGCCTGCGACTTTAAATGTGCGTTTGATCAGGATGACCCGGCCTGGAAGCGTTTGCACCTTCCATCGCATTTATTCGCTTCCGACTACTCTGAGTTTGAACAGGAGATCAATCAACTACGAACCTATCAGGGTCAAAGTGACGTATTTGTCATGAATGACAAGGGCACCATTACGGCACCAACTTTTGGCGGGGGTGCCAACGCCATGGTTACAGAACTCCTGGGTGAAGACGCTACCATCTCTTCGGATTTTGGTGGTAATCCCCCCTATGAAAAAATGCACGATATTTCCAGGATCAGTTTCAAATACTGGTTGCCCCAATCCAATGTGCTTTTTATCATCGGTGGTAAAGCCAATAACACAGATATCTATGAAACGTTCCGAGCCATGGGTGATGGACTGCGAGATTTTTTCCAGACTCATGGGCCGACTCCCTTGTTTGTTGTCGTGGGGCGTGGCGGACCGAATGTTATTCGCGGGATGAATTATCTGCGAGAAATACTCGATTCTTTGGGACTTCCCTACCGTTTCTTCGGGCATGACAGTGCTATGTCTGAAGTGATCAATTACACTCTGGCAATCAATGAGTGGATGAAAAACGGCGGTAAGGATGAAATTAAAGCGAAACTAAAAATCTAAGTCTCGTATTTCCGGATGGCAAAATCAGGCCGGGCACAGGACTTAACGAACTTTAAATATCTATTAAAATTGTTTACCGTTTTGGAGGTTTGAATGCATAAGCAAGGCGTGGGAGATTTCCCCTTTTACTGCGGCATCAACTCCTTGTCTGAACTGGCAGTCAAAGAAGACAGGGTTGTTGTCTTAAATATTTTGGGCAAAGAAAGCTCAGGAGTAACCCCTATCAGCAACGATTATTCCGGTGGCAATATTGTGTTTGGAACCGGCCCCGGAAAGTCCGGTAAATCACTGGTAACCAAAACCGGGAAAATCCCTGTTTATAACTCTATTAAAGAGGGCATGGAAGCCGGTCATAAATTCAACACCGTTGTGGTCTATTTACCTCCCTCCGGCGTGAAGGATGGGATCGCCGAAGCGGTGCGCGAAAACCCGGATCTTAAAAAAGCCATCATTCTGACTGAAAAGGTATCAGTCAAGGATTCTCGTGTCATGCGCGCTATTTGTCAGGCCAACGGTGTTGACCTGTTTGGCGGCAACTGTCTGGGGCTTGCGGATGCCTGGAATCACATTCGCCTTGGCGGTGCGTTGGGTGGCAACGCTCCCGAAGAGTCCTTGGTCAAGGGAACTGTTGCCTTGTTTTCCAACTCAGGGAATTTCACCACCACCATCGCGGTTTATCTGACTACTGCAGGGTGGGGAACCACCACCTCTGTTTCCAGCGGAAAAGATGTTTATATCCAATATGGGGCGAAAGAGTTTTTGCATGCCTTTGGCAATGATGATCGCTCGAAAGTGGCGGTTATGTACAGCGAGCCGGGCGGATATTATGAATATGGTCTGAAATCAGACAAACCCATCGTAGCCTGTGTGGTAGGACGCTGGAAAGCAAGACTGAGCAAAGCTTGTGGACATGCCGGTTCACTGGCGGGTTCTGGAGATGACGCTTTGGCGAAAGAACAATGGTTCATGGATTATTTTGGTGTGGATGGAATTTACACTCCACAAAAACCAATTTTCTCCAAAAAAGGCGCATTGGTGACCAACATCGCTCACATTCCTGAGGCTGTATCCAAGGTCATGGAGCTTAACGGGCAAAAACCGGACTTTGAACCTAAAGGAAGCCTGAACTTGAAAAGCTGGTTTGGAAATAACCAGGGCCTGTCACTGCCCCCTGAGCTGGATACCCCGATTGTTGAGGCGTCAGAACCCTATAATCAGCAGATCGACGCTCTGAACCAAATGGTCGGTGCCCAGCATCGTCGGGAGTCCCTTAAGGATGCCAGTGGTGCTTCCATGATGGATCCGAAAACCCAGGTTTCCAAAATTCATAACACTTCGATTCTTGATGCTTCTGTTAAAAGCTTTGAAGCGAATCTGGTCTATGCATTGACCCGGGTCTATACCTGTGACTATGGCGAAAAAATTGCCAACATTGTGCTGAACATGTATGTCAATCAGCATGGTCAGGCCACTCTGGCGGCGGCAGAAGCGGCCAGGGAAAATGGAAGTTCACCGAATACTGTGGTGTCTTCGGCGGTTGCCATATGTGGTAAGAAAATGGTGCAAAAAGCCATGGACGCTTCCGCAGCACTGACGGAGTTGTTTCAGTTTACCAAGATGGACGATGCGCGTGAGAAGTTTGATTATGCCGCCCAGTTGAAAGAGGCGGATAAGCATAAAGATGCTCTGCTTGCTGATGGAGAGGATCCTTGTGCTAAAAAGCTGACAGATTGTCTCAATAAAGCGGGTTACTCTGTCTTTGTCCAGTTTGTGCAGGACTTTGCAGAAGCCAATGGTGGCAAGCTCTCCACCGATGCACTTTTTGGAGCCGTCTGGACCACTCTCGGCTGGGAAGCATTGAGGACCAAAAAAATCTCCAAAGTGACCCTGGCGCGTTTGCCCTGGTACTCACGTATCTATAGCACCATCGTTGGCGCCTCAGCTCCTGCCTCACGACATGCCGAAGACAGCATCGCCGGAGTCAAGCTGGAAGAGTTGATACCCAATTACAGTTTTACCAAAACGGCGTTTGTCACGCTTCTGGGTCGTCAGCCCTCTGAATCAGAACTCTACGAGTTTCAGGTATTGCTTGGACTCATCATCACTAACGGACCAGGTACCATCTCGGCTCAGGGTGCCAAAGGAGCGGTTAGTGCTGATGGACCTGAACAGCCTCAACGGGTCCAGGTGAACAAGGCTTTTATTGGTTTTCTCACCCATACCGGATTCGCCCATGGCGGTAACGGTTACGAGGCGGCCGCCTTCTTGCTGGAAAACTTTAAAGGCAAAGGCCTTAAAAATGCCGCGGATACCGGACATGGTCTTGATCTTGATGCGATGGCTATGGAAGTGGCGAATAAATACTCCGATTATAAAAAAGAGCAGAAAGCAGTTGGCAACCTTGATTATGCCAAACTTCCCTGCGTCAATCACCCGGTGTTCAAAGGAAAAGATGTTAACTACGATCCTCGCGAAGTTTTTGTGAGAGACCTTTTTAAAGAAAAGGGCATCAATAACGTTTTTCTCGATTTTTACCATAGTCTCGTTGAGTCTTTGTTCAAGGCGAAGGTCAGCAAAAATGTTTATTGCGTAAATATCGATGCGGTCATCGCTGTTATCTTGCTTAAGGTGGTTTGGTCTGACTTCATGGATGGCAAGATGAAAGAAGAAGATATTGAGTCCGCCAGTTTTGCGACTTTCCTGTTCGGCAGGATGATTGGTTGTGCCGCAGAAATTGATGACCATACTTCACGCGGTAAAAATATGGATACTCGTACACCTGCGAGCAAAGTCCGCTACGTGGGTTAACCAATTAGCGTGGGGCTGGCTCGTCATGGTCTTTGCTGGGAAATTAAGAGTTTTTTGGGTTTTATGAAGTTTTGCCCCTTTGACTCGGTATGAAAATTAGAGTTCGTATTATCAAAACCTTTACCCATTATGGGTAAAGGTTTTTTGATTTTTTGGGGAAGGCGTGGTAAATATCGCTGTGATTTGTTCCTGTTGCCTTGATTCACTGTGGATCAAAATGGGGAGAGCGATATGGGAGAGGATAAGAGAGGTTTTCCACGTTCCTTGGTGGATCTGGTTGTTAAAATTCAGATCGGAGGCCATTGGTCTGACTGCAAAGTCCTTGACCTTTCGGTGGAAGGGGTTTCCCTGGAAGTTCAGCAAAGGCTTCAAGTGGCTGATTTAGTCACTATTGACCTGGAACATAGCGAGTGGATGAAGAAGAATCAGGTGCAGGCCGAAGTCCTTCGTTGCGATAGCAACCCTAATGAAACCAACCCAGAAATTTATCATGTGGTAGCAAGATTGATTGAGCCAAACGATGAATACCTGATGGGTGCACTCAATCTGGTTCACGGGGACGGCCCCAAGCAAGACCGGCGACCACCGAGTTACGGAAAAAGGGAAGATGGAAGATAAAACTCTGTTGCAGGATATCGGTGGCAAGGAGATGCTGAAAAAAGTTCATAAACTTTTTTATGACAAACTATACGAACACCCCTGGCTGAAGAATTTTTTTCTGCATATTGAGCAGGAGCTTATTGAAAATCAGCAGACTGATTTCATGGTTTCCAATATGGGGGGTGGAAAAATCTATTCCGGCGGTATGCCGAAGAATGTCCACCGTCATATGTATATCACCGAAGAGCTATTTGATTTGCGTACCAAAATTTTGAAAGAGTCCATTCTCGCGTGTGGAGTGCAGGAAGATATGGCGGAACGATGGATTCGTATAGACAGTGCGTTTAAGCATTCCCTCGTCAAATCCAGCATCGATAAATGTGAGAAACGGTTTTTCACCGACGAAATCCTCAGCTTTCCCAAACCCTGATATCCCATCATTTCTACACCTTTCATCTTTATAAAGGCTTTTTGCTTTTTCATGCAGGTTTTGATAAAACCCACTAGGCATGAAGCCTAAAGACGAGATATAACAGGGCAACGAGAAGCAAGGTCCTGGAACCCTATTCAGTTTAGCAAAGGTCGGAGGACCAAATTTTATGAATAGTGAAACGAATAAAAGAATTTCACCGCGCTCCATAGTAGAAATTGCGGCCTTTGTCTATGTCATGGAAGAGTGGGTGGCGTGTAAAACCATCGACCTTTCACTGGAAGCGATATCGGTAGAGTTGGTATATCCCCTGATTCAAGGAGGTTTGGTGGCTCTCGATTTTCATCAGACTCAGGGAATGAAGAAGCATGAAATGCTGACAGAAATTCTACGTTGCGATGCTCTGGAAACCGATCCTGTTACCCATCGTGTGGTAATGAAGTTTGTCGATCCCAGTCAGGATTTCATGGAAGATACCAAAGCTTTAATTCAAAGTGAACCCTGATTCTCCTTTGAAACAGGCAGAAGTTTTCAGTTCTCCGGAGGTGTTTTATTCAATCGCAGGAAGGGGTGTTGAGTTCCCCCAAAAAACATTCATTGATTCAGGTTTATAGTTTTGAAGACCTGCCGTTGATCACTATGAACGTGGCGAGAATTGGCGCGCAGACTCCAGGAATGGCCTCGGAAATTGCTGGCAAGGAGAAGCACCATGCAATGGTTGGCTTCGGCCCCATGTCCTGGATCTGGCTCACCCCCGACAAACCGGTGCCCGGCGGGTTTGGGGTTTTTGAAGAAACCGAAATAGAAGAGGAGGACGTTCCTGAAACTGAAGGGGACATCCTGCTCTATTTTTCTTCTGACTATGCGGACCTGAATCGCGAAATAGCCCATCAGGTGTGCGAGATGTTTGGAAAAGATGGGGAGCTCATTGAAGAAGTGGTGGCCGAAAGCTTTACCCCGGCAATTGCAGAACCCATCGCAGAAAATATTTTGATCGACCGGGTTACTAACCTCGATACCGAGCAGAGCAGTTTTGTTTTTACCCAACGGTTTCAGGGCGAAGAGGAAGTCCTTTCAACCCAATACCAAAACAGTTTTCCCTGCAAGACCGCATCGGGGTCAGGCCGGTATACTATGACCTATAGCAATAACCCGGCTGA
>Ga0233439_10001565_pt1 | contig 28764 bp, 64 predicted proteins | sample SI_123_September_6_FD_182713 | JGI IMG/M metagenome (GOLD analysis project Ga0233439, IMG submission 182713) | Seawater microbial communities from Saanich Inlet, British Columbia, Canada - SI_123_September2016_100_MG | ecosystem: Environmental > Aquatic > Marine > Inlet | place: Canada: British... | reverse complement strand
TATACTAACACTTGGGAAGACGTTCATGGTAGTTCTGGTCATTATGCATATCACTATTTTGATGGTGGAGATGGGATTTGGAGAACAGACTTTATTAAGTTAACGTTTAGGGTTCCAGGTAATCCTTAAGTGTAAATAAGATTTATATTATATTATAATATATTATAAGGCAACAACAATCAATCAATCAAAAAGGATATGATATAATGAGTAACGATAAATACAGGTTTGAGGAAATCAAAGAGCAAATCAAAGAGTTATTAGAAGAGGCAATTAGTTTGGTTCCTGATGCTGAAAGGAATCGAGCAGAGTCGTATTGGTTTGCTGAGATTTCGATTGCGTTAGATGAATATCACGATTACTTGGGTGGAAGTATGTGTAGTATGCAAGACACAATTAATGAGTGGAATGATGGTGATGATGATGAAGAGGAAGAAGACTATATCGATCTAGTCATCGAAGAGGGAGAAGACTATGACCATGCTGCTGGTCGACCAGCACACATGAGAGATGAGGATTGGGACTAATGAACTATAAAGCTTATATTACAAAGTTCTATGTTAAAGGTGGATGGGATTCTTCAGAAGAGAATATGAATGAAGCTGAGATTAGAGGTTTTATAGACTATTGGAATAGTTTTGTCGTGCCTACTAAAGTTGGCTGTGGTTTTACTTGGGTTCTCAATAAAGATCCTATTCATGAGAGTTATATAACGATTGAGATTAAAGTTGAAGATAATCGTGGGAATGATGTTGATGTTAAAGTGTTCTCAGAATAAAGGTTGATTAAATGACTATTGTACCAATGCCGTTCGGTTTATTGTTTATTGTGCCTATTGCTGGCGGGTTTCTTATCTTTGACAGGACAGCTTCAACAAGCTTATCATTAGCTTTTTATCTTTCAACACAAATACTACTTGCATTTCTTGCCAAATCTATATACAGTTAGTAATGAGGAAACAAAACATGGCGCAAAACAATTACGAAAATAGAGATAAGCTCATTAAGAACATCATCGAAGGTATGAATATGAGTGATCTTGTTGCATATGTTTATGAAAACATGCAGGATTACTTTGAAGCGAGTGACGATGATTTTCTAGATGACTGGTTATATCGTTTTGGAGAAGATGATGAAGAAATAAAGGATGACGTTTCAGAAAAAGAAAGAGGATTTTCAGATGATTAAGTATATTATTGCTGCAGCAGTTTTGTTCAGTGGTTGCACTGATGCTTATTTTGGCAAGTTAACAAGTTTAGGTAGTGCTGCTAGCGTTAAGTGTTATAGTGGTGGAAAGTTAGTAGTTGACACAATGAGTACTGGTAAGATTAGAAGTGAGGCTAATAGCAACGGGTATTACTTTGTCGAGAAAGATACTGATGAAATGATTGAAGTAGATGCTGACTGTATTTTCAGGTATATTAAATAAAGTTAAAGTAGGTAATATGAGTAGAAAAAGAAATAGAGAAGTTGCTAGTATGTGGAACAACTGGCAGTTTGAATCAGTTAATCATGACAATACTTTGAGAGTTTGCAGCGAAGGTAGAGCATATTCATATCGGCTTTTGATTGCTGAAGTTGTTGATGGAAAGAAAGTAGTATACAATCATACAACTACAGGAGGAAGTTTCCATTCAGCAACAACATCAAAGCATGTTAACTTGTTTAAGGGATATGCAGATAGAGTTATCTCTTACGTGTAAATAAGAATAATATTATATTATAATATATCACAAGGCACAACAAACAACCTACAATTCAAAAGAGAATGCAATGAGAAGTGTTAAAGAATGGGCTAATCTAGATTATTATACCGAGCCGTTTAAAGTTGACGAAGAAAACAGACTAAATTTCATATCAGCGATAATAACTAGGTTGTATAATCTAAACAAAGAAACAAAGACTTTAGAGAATAAAAACTTAGATAAAGCTTTAAAGCAAGAGCATCTTACAGTTATTAAAAAGTCAATACATAAGTTAAGAGAGAATAATATAGGGGGAAAGAGTAATAGCCCGTTTGAAAGAAAAAAGAGTGTATCGAAAGTTGAGTATAAAGAAACTTTGTTTTTCATAGAGTATCCTGAGTGTGCGGGTGTTAAAAAGTATCATAGATCGCATATAATTGACTATGATATTCTTTCAAGCTTAAACTTGTCTGCTTCTTATGAGATGTGTACTTTAAAGAATTTGACACTTTTACTTTGGACGTTAGAAAAGACTTGTTGTTACGCAAGCAGCGCTGAGGCTACTGTAGATGGGAAGGTTTATCCTGGTAATAATACAGTTTCTTTAGACAAACACTTTGTTAGTACTCGTGGTATTCAAAATGTTAAAGTGTTTAGAAAGAATCAGACTGATGGTTCTTCTTTAACAGCTGCCGGATTTGATGTGTTTAGAAAAAACGTATATGAAATCAAGGAACTTCTAGTAAATGGCACTAATAATCAGGAAGATAAAACTAAAAAAGTTTTAGAAGATTACAGGAGTGTATATACAGATATAGAGACAGCTACTGGTCAGAGAATGAACAATTCAGTCTTGAATATCATTTTCTATAAAGTACTTAACACATTAGTTTAAAACGTGTAAATAAGAATAATATTATATTATAATATATCACAAGGCAAAAACAAAAAATCATTTAAAAAGGACATTAAATATGAACAACAACTTAATCGAAATCACAACTCCTCTTCAATCTAAAAACGGAACTCGTATGTTTAAATGCACTCGTACTGGTGCACATTACGGAAGTTATGCTTCAGGTTATGTAAGAAGAAAAGTTAACGGAAGCCAACCTAACGGTCGTTTCTACCAGTTAAACAAAAAGGAAACCTTTGAAACATTTAATAAACAACTTAATATGACATTCAACAATACAAAGCGTGTTCTGATTAATTCTGAAGAAGAGAGACTCAATCTTATTAAACAACGCAGTTTAAAGTTTAGAACCAATACACAACAAACTAATACACAAAAAGAAGAAGTTATGTTAAACACAAAAATTGAAACTAATGTAAAACCAACTATTACAAAGAGCCGCTCGTTTACAGGTTCTAGAAAGAATCTGAAGTGGCCTTCATACATTTTTCAGGTTGTTCATTCAAGTATGATGCTTAATGAAACTCCAGAAATGATTACTGATCGTGTTGATCAAATGTTATCTGATGTTCCTGCCCATCGATTTAACTTTAACACTCGACAAGAAAAGGTTGAAGCAGTTCATAATGTTATGCAACACCTTCAGTCTCGAGCACGCCAATCTGTTGATCGTATGATTGATCTAGTTGACAACATTGATAGAAGTAGAGGATAAGATCTAAAGAGACTCTCTTACGTGTAAACAGGTTAAACTTCATATTATAATATACCATAAGGAAACAACACTTAATCATTCAAAAAGGACATTAATTATGACCAACATTCAAACAAACAATAACAGTTCTGAGGAGATTTCTATGAACTCAACTACTACATTAATCACAGCACTTGTCAATCACTTCAAAGATAATCCACAAGGTTTTACAGACTATCGTAAAGAAGTTGAATCTTTATTGAAAGAAAATGTTAAACCTTTAACATCTCGCAGTGGCAAGTCTGGTGATGATTGGAGATCTGAGATCAAATCACAGTTTAACGGTCGTGGAGCTAAATGGGTATTTGTATCTCTTGAAGAAATCGAACCAACTTTGGTACAGTTTGAAGCTGATGGTATTGATTGTACTGATTACCGCAAGAATACTACTAAGTTAGATAAAGCATGGATTCGTTTTAATGGTCCTCGTGTTAATGATGGTGTTAAGTCTGCTGCCTTTGAGGTTCGAACTGAAGGCTCGACTATCGATCATCCTAAGCAACTTCATATGATGACAGCTGATACTATAACATCTTATATTGAAGCTATGCCTGGTACTCCTAAATCTCTTAAGCTAGAAGAGGACTCAGCTCCTATGCCTAAAGTAAAGACAAAGGAGAAGATTAAAGAAATAGAGATTGATACATCATCTGTTCAGGTTCTTGCTAATGAGATTAATGATGAGTTAGAAGATGAAGTTATTTTGAGTGAGCCTCCTCAAAGTGATGATCCTAAAGAGTGGGAATCATTTTTAGCTGCTGAAGGTTTGATAGACGAAGAGCTTGAAGTTTTATTAGATGATGATTACGATCTATAACACGTGATCTGAGGGTTAAACCCTGCGTTTCGTCATCTTTGCTGTAGCTGTTGTTATTCTTTAGTTGCAGTATTATACTTCTTCGCGGTTGTGTTTAAACAGTTCAATTCTGTTTGGAAGTATCATAGAGTGTGTATTAGACGAATTATTATATAGAAAAAGGATTACTATGTCAGCATTACAAAATTATATAACAGTGAATTCTTCAACAGATATGTCTGTAGTTATGTCAGCGATATCACATATTATTGAGAATAAAGATCCACATAAGGGTGAAGAATCACTTGAATCATGTTGGATTCATTTCCATAGTGGAAAGAGCGTTCATGTTAGGACATCTTTCGATGAAGTCTCTGATGACTTGAATGAGTTCTATAAGACACGTGGATAAAGAAAACATATAAAGTAGAAATGTTTACATTAAGATTGGTATTTGCATGAATAAATTGCTGTTATACAACATTATAAAAGACTCTACTAAAGTTGAAGGAGAAAACTCATTAATAAAAAACCTCTCCTCAATGACTCAATATGAAAATGCAGTATTACTTAAAGATAATATACAGTGTTATTTTAAAGAAACAAACTCTTCAATATTACAGCTCTTGTTTACTCCTCTAGGTGAGTTTAAAGTTATGTCACCGCATGTATATGGTATTATGCAAGAAGAGTTAGAAAGTACTGGGTTTGAGATTTTGATGTTTCCACGTTATTAATAGGAGAGAAATGATTTTAGAAGATAGTGTAATTGAAGAGCATAGACGCTTTATGGAAGTTTATAACGATTGTGAGTATGGTTTCCATATACTTGATAATGTTATTAAAACAATGAGTATATCCGACAATAAAACAATCAACTTTAAAGAATGCAAAGTTTGTAATTACACAGCTTTAGTTTCGTTTGGAAAGAATCATGAAGTTAACTCTTAAGTGTAAATAAATTAATCTCTTATTATAATATATTATAAGGCAACAACAATCAATCAATCAAAAGGTAACAACTATGTCTTCAAACGAAATAACTATAAAATTCAATACAAGCGACAATCCTTGGATCGCAAGTTATGAAACAATTACGTTCAGCAAAGAAAAACTAATGCCTATTGTAAAAGCAATATCATCTGCTTGCGAAGGTAAAACACACTATGAAAACTCATATCAATATGACAGAGATGTTGATAATGCAATCAAATCTTGCAACATAACTGTTGTTAACAGAAGACCTTTATATATGGCAATATCAAAGATCTTGACACAAGAGATTTCTAAAAGAGACATGAAAAATTGGCATGACAGTTGTATTGCTGCTAAAAGAACTTTAGAATGTAAAATTGCGTATATGACCCCTGGATTTATTGAAGCTAAAAGATATAACGAAATGTATGGAGATTAATATGAGACCCGAGTATGATAACGGTGATATACTAATTAGAAGAGTTAGAAATGGTTGGCTTCTAGTCACAGGCAATGAGTCTGCTGAAGGTGAAGTAGATATGTTTGTCTATGAAGACGAGGATTGTAAGGGCTGGGTTGAAAAGTCGTTATATAAATTATTAATCGATCAATTCGATTGTTATACACAAAACGATCAAGATCCTGGACTTAAGATAAGCTTTTCTGATCTTTCTATTGAAGAAGAGAAAGAATTAGAAAATGTCTAGTAATGATGTTGAAAAAACAAAATTAAAAGAAACTGTTATTAGATCTCAAGTAAGATTAACAAGTATTAAGAAAAAAAACAACGCTTATGTTGATCCTGTTACTTCATCTGATGATGTATCTGTGTGTAATAGTTGTAATGGTGAAAAAAAATGGTTTATACATAAATGTCATATATCAGATATGAGTGAAGTTTATGGCTGTAGTAAGTGTGACAACGTTTGTGTATTTTGTGCAAGAGATGAGTATTGATATGATTGACAATGAACTACTTAATTCAATTGCTAATATTTCTTCACATCTCGGGCCAGGTTATAAAGTTGCTGTAAGGAATTACTTTTCTGGTTACCAAGTTAATTGGTCTAAACCTGGAATTTCTGTGATGTGGCGTGATATTCGATGGGATACGGACTGTGTAGAAATACTTTACAATTCTTCTAATAATACAAGAATGATTGAAATAAAGGATTTAAATGTTATATTACAGTGAACAGTGGCATAGTGATATTACTAGATCTCAGTTAACTAATCCTAAGTCTAAAAAGGTGGGTAATACAAACATTTCATTAAGAAGTATGTGTCTTAGAACGAAGATGTATAGTGGCGATTGGAATGTAGAAACAATTGGCACTTGTAAAGGTGTCGCTAATATTGAAGAATATAATAGAAAGTATTATGATATTTCTGGTAATGATGAGACACATGCTTACCATTACTTTGACTGGGTAGACGGTATTTGGCGAACTGAATATTTTATGCTTACAAAAAAGCAAAAGAAAATCTGAGTAAATTATGATAAAAATAAAGCTAAGTATATTTGTAAGCTTGTTGATCACAGCCGGCTGTGATCAAGTGATAAAAGACTCCAATAAGATTCATAATAAAAATTACGTTATAACTTGTAAACATCCATTAGGTCATATTAAAAAGTATGAAGTCACCTCATATGAGGCACGTCATCCATATGCTCCGAAAGCAGGCTTGTGGAGTTTTAAGACAACAAGTGGACTAGAAGTTATATCAACTTATTGCCATTTAGAAATAAGTAAAGGTGAACTAATATAGCATTGAATCAAATTCTTCGTGTAAATTGTTTATCAAGCGTTTATTATATGTATAAATGCCTATTAAATTAAGGAAATATTTTGAGTTTATCTTTAACAATCAAAAAATCTATATTAATTAGACAAGCTTTCGATAAAGAAAATCATATAATGCCAATTGGAACTGTGCTTGAGTTTATATCTCATAGTCATAGTTATCATCCATATTATGAGGTACATTCTTATAAAGCAGAGCTATCTAGTGAAGGAAAGCCTTTAACACTTTCTATGACAAGAATTCAAGGTTCGACTCAGTTTAAAATTGATGGAATTAAATTAACCCATCATGATGATGGTGACTACTTAAATAGAAAGTCTTGGAACGAGATATTTGAAGAAGATTGTCCTATAGAGATTACGTAAAGTTTATGTTTAGCTTAGGTGATCTAGTTAAAACAAATGAATCAGATATTACTTCTATTGGTATAATAGTAGGAGTAGAAAGTTGGAACAGTGTATTTAAAAGTATTTTAGAAGACGATAAATACTTTGAAGAGAACATTGAAGAAAATCATAGCGAAATATTTACACTTTCTATTTTAGAAAATAATGTTGTTAGAGACGTTGACTACAATATTACAGAGATTGGTAGTTTTATTTCTCTTATAAGGAAGTTATAGATATGATATTAGATTTGCATATGATAAAGAAGTACAATCTAGCAGAGTTTTTCCCGGGTGATATGATTACATTAAGAGATGATATATCGACGTTTCCTTTTGTTACTTATTTGCCTGATGAAGATCATCAAAGTTTAAATGATATATATAACTTTTCTTGTCATCTAGATGAATCTTTTGGAGGATTCATAAAAAGTAATATGATGATTATGATTACAAGAATATTTTACGAAAGAGAAGTGCCGTTAATCTATGAATGCTTATCAATGGGAGAGATAATTTTTCTATTATACACAGATGGGCTTTGCCCGAATGTTTGTTTTGTTAAGTGTAATTAAATAAATTTGTTATTATAATACAATATAAGGAGATAAAATGAATAAATATTTTGCATACAAAGGTAATTCAAATTTATCTGACGCAAAGAAAAAGCTTATTGAAAATACAAAGTTTCATTTAGGTGTAGATGATATAGCTGTTAGACGGTGTAATAGAATCTGGGGCGAAGGTAAATATAGATTATATACATTTGAAAACTTTAATGACAATTCAACATTTAAAAAAATAATTTAGCGTTGTAAAAACATCTAGCATAACTTATAATAAAAGTAAAAGGAGAAGTAATGACAAAAAAAATAGTTTCTATAAACAACATAATAAACTTTAACGACATAAAAGAAATATCTATTACATCGCAGGGAATCACTTCTAGTACATTTGATGCTAAATATTATCCTATAAATAGACCTCAAAAAACTTCAGGGCATAAAGGTCATAGTGCAGGTGGTTTAGGCAACAGTGGAAGAAAATATGAAACTCCTTCGCTAGCATCTTTATATCCAAGGTGGCTGAACACAAGAGACCCAAGCTGGTTATATACTCATCCTGAATATTTCTGGGAAGGTCTAGCATGTTCTTGGGAAGTTTCAGCCCCTAGATCAGGTTCTAACGTTGCTAGAGAATTGTTAAATCCTCATACAAACAAGTATGTAGGTAAAAACTCAAAAACTTCTTATATTAATCCAATAGATGTATTCAACTTAGAATGGAATATTTTTGATTGGGGTGCAGGAGTTGGTCTAACTACTCTTGTTCTTTCACAAAATTTTCCAAAATCTACAATTTACTATTCAGGGACACCATGCTCAGGTGAAGTTAGTTTCTTTAAAGAAGCTATAAGATATTTGACTACTAAGAAAGGTTTAGACTTTAGTAATATAAAAATAGTAGCTGATGATGAATTAATTCCATCGCTTGATATGGTTGTAGGAATAGAAATTGTTGAGCACTTTACTCACCCAATGAAATCGTTAGAACCTATACTGTCAAAAATAAAAGTAGACGGAATGTTTTCTCATTCTTCTTTTTGGAATTCAGAAAAGAAAATGCCTACACTCGGTCATTTTTTAGAATATGACTTTGACGGAGAGAAAGGATATCTTTACAACAAAAATGACGTTAAAAACGGCATAATACATAACTCTATTACACATGGAAGTCCTAGCATAAGTGCAGCTTGGCATAAGGCAATGAAAAATAGAAAATGGAAAAAGCTCAAATATGATCCTTACGGTCACAAACCAACATTCTGGAAAAAAGAACTAGATACTATTGACTTCATCAAAAAAACAAAGAGAGACAACTAAAAATGAATTTAGATGATTTTATAGAGACAGCAAGTATTATTGAAAAAGAGATAGGAATCAATATGCACCTAGACTTAGTATTTAATAAGCAAATGTTAAATAAGTATTTTGACTATGATTATAATAAAAAAGATGATGCACTTCATTTGAGCTTCGAAATAGACGAAGGTAGTGCTGAAGTTGTTTTGTATAATATTAACACGCAAGATGTTGATTCTTTAGACTATGATTATAATAATATTGTAAGAAACTGCATGATTAATATTCGTAGAACACCTTCGTTTTAATGACCTTACCAGAATACAAAGTTATGATCTTAACTGACTGTTGTGAAGATGATTCGCTAGAAATAAATGAAACGCAGACAATGAGTATTAATGAAATTAGAAAAGTAAAAAGAGATCTGTCAAAAACTTCAGATGTATTTGTTAACCCAAACAAACATAGTCAATTAATTGCTATATCAAAAGGGAAACTTCTTTCACTAACAGTTGATTCAAATGATTTTACTTGGAAAGATATCTAATATATTATTGAGAAATACAGATAATAACTTTAACGTTATAAAATTCGGTTTAGTATCTTTCTCGTTTTGCTTTGTTACTTATAATATTTGTAAAGTGACACCCTACTCTAGAATTGAAGTGTTTCCTGCCGTTGTTTTATTATACTACATTGTTTTTATATTTACAAATTACAGAAAGAATTAATATGCAATGCTTCTATGACATGATAACACAAGCTTGTTATTGTATTGAGATAAAAGATTACGAAATTGTTAATGTTCTAGCAGAGAACATTTTACAATACACATAGAAATTAAAAGGGATTAATGAAAAAATATTTGTTGCTACTATCTTTTACACTTCTATCTTGCGCTGATATGAGAAAGCCGTCAATTGATTCTTTAAAAAAGCAAGGATTTGATGAAATTCATTGTAAAAATCTTGAATATAAGGATATTAAGTCTGATGTGGGAAGTAACCCTTTCTACAAGATATATGCTACTGTAGAAAAGAAAGATGTGTCTCTTGAAATTGTCACAGCAAGGTGTTATGATTCTTATGATTGTGATTATGAAATAGTTGAAGATGAAGTTATATGTCAAAAACTTGTTGTTTCTAGCAAAACACAACTTGACAGTTATTATAATGATCATGTATTGTTAGTTTTTAATGCTAAGTTTTAATGTAAATTTTAACAAAAACAAATATAATAATGTCAAATCAATTTGTTCAGTATATATAACAAACAAATAAACAAAATCAAGGAATTACCAAATGAAATATTTATATACAATTTTAACTACACTATGTCTAACAGCAATATTTAGCCTTGTTAGTTTTGAAAAGACTAACGTTGAATTTCACGATATGTCAGAATATGAAATTACTATTACCCCAGAAAGATAACTAATGATTAATATTACTTTGTACGAGTTTGCTTGTGAAGTATTTGGTAAAAACAATATTACAGGATTAAATAAAGAATACATTCAAAACTTTTATAAAGATTGGAAGTCAACAGGATTGTGTCTTAAACAATACAAATCTCTTTTAAAAACAAGAGGATAAAATGAAAGATGTTATATCTAGTGACAAAGTTACACAGATTTCAAAGCTTTTGAACTGTCAAACTGAAGAGTTGTTGTTTGAAACTAAAATTTGTGACGATTACTTGAATGTTGCAACAATTACATTTAAAGACAATACAAGTGCTAAGATATTGATTGATGAGAGTAGAAAACAATATTTTGAATTAAAAGATAAAGAAGGGAATATCGTTTTTGTTACTAGGAATTAAATTAGTTAAATAAATTAATTTAATATGTGTAAATTTTGAATATTCATATTATAATAATAATATGGAATACGAAATAAATCCTTAAATTTTAAGGACTTTGCTTAGTTTAATCATTATATGGTTATTCTAAGTCACCCCCTAATTTAACTAATTCTTTTGAAAGGAATACAATGGGAAACATTAACTTTGACACAAACCGTTTTATCGAGACTTCAACTACACGCCAACTTGAGAATGGCACAACTATGTTTATGGATGCACTAAATCCAGGAGTTTATTATTCAGCTAATCGAAACGGTAATGTTAATCGTATTATTAAGACAACGGAGAAGACCATTTCAACAGACTCACGCCAGACAACAACAACAGATACACGCAAGCGAACTCGCTATACCAAGGTTAACTATCGTCAACCGAGCAACGGCAAATTCGTTCCTTTACATCGACTAAATGACCAACTACGAAGAATTCAACAAGTTGCTCAAAACTATGACAGCTCAGAAATCACTTCAGTATTCTCATCAGATACAGATACTATTGTTGTTACTCCTCGATAACTTTCTAACAAGAAAAGTATTAACGTTTTAAACAGCATTAATATAATAACAGATGTACTTCGGTACATCATTTCGGGCCTTTGTTGTAATGGTTAGCATCGCACTCTCATAAAGTGTTCGGTCTGGGTTCAAGTCCCAGGGGGCCTATTTTATATTATTTTTTTGGTTAGCGCATCTAACTTCATATTTATATAAAACAAGTAAAGGTTGTATATGTGTAAATGTGAATTTTGCAAAAAAGAATTTGGTAATGAAGGTGGTTTAAAGTCTCATTTGATGTGGTGTAGTTTAAACCCTAATGCCAAAGTAAAAAAATTGAATAACTTTAAATGTGAATATTGTACAGAGACTTTTGATTCTAAAAGTAAAAAAAAAAATCATTACAAAAAATGTAAATTTACTCCAAAAGATATAAAAGACAAATTATTGCCTACAAAAGAACAATTAACCTGTAGCTTTTGTAATAAAATTTACAAAACTATACAAGGTAGAAGCGGGCATATAGGATATTGTAAACTCAATCCTAATAGAGTTATTCATCCTTCATCAAAAAGAATTGGAGAAAAAAATCCTAATTTCGGTGGAAAATTAAATTGCGGAAATCAATTTACAAAATATCCAGGCAAGAAAGTTAGCAAAGAAACAAGAAAAAAATTATCTTTATTAAACACTGGAAAAAAGTGGACTAATGAAAGAAAAGAAAATCATTCTAAAGTTATGAAGAAGGTTATCTTAGAGAATCCTGATAGTTATTGTCATGGTAATAAAAACGGGAGAACTAAGATATATGAATACAATGGTTTTAAACTAAGAGGGACTTGGGAATTAGAAGTTGCAAAATATTTAGATGAAAAAAATATTCAGTGGACAAACAAAATAAACAAGCCTTTCAGTTATCTTTGGAAAAGCAAAGAACACTTATATTTTCCTGACTTTTATTTGACCGAGTACGATAGGTTTATAGAAGTAAAAGGATATCAGGTAGAGAGAGACAAAGCAAAATGGAATGTAGTAGAGAACTTAATAATAATAAAAGAAAAAGAAATTAAACATATTAGAGAAAGTAAATACGATATAAAAGATTTCTTATAGATTTACACACTAAGCTGGTGTCGCATAGTGGCTATTGCACCGGATTTGTAATCAGGCGAGTTAATTCTCATTCGTGAGTTCGAGTCTCACCACCAGCTTTAAGCATTAATAGCTCAGTGGTAGAGCAAGCGGCTGTTAACCGCTAGGTCCTGGGTTCAAATCCCAGAAGACCCATTAATTTTACATATAAATAGTAACGAATACAATACAACTATGCTTTGCGGGTTCAAGTCCCGCTTGGAGCATAAATTTTGGGACATTAACTTAATTGGCAAAGTACCTGACTTTTAATCAGTTCATTGTAGGTTCGAGTCCTACATGTCCCATTCAGCGCTTATAGCTTAACAGGATAAAGCAGGGGCCTTCTAAGCCCAAGAGTTCTGGTTCGAGTCCAGATAGGCGTACTTTTCGGAATGTGGCGCAGTCTGGTAGCGCACCTGTTTTGGGTACAGGTGGTCGTAGGTTCGAATCCTGCCATTCCGATTTGCAAGAATAACTCAATTGGTAGAGTATCTGCCTTCCAAGCAGAATGTTGCGGGTTCGAGTCCCGTTTCTTGCTTTTTTCAGTCAATCCCAAAAGCTTTAATACCTTTAACAACTCCATATCCACCGCCAAGTCCAGCAAGAACGTTTATAATAATCTCAAGCACTTTGTGACCCTTGAGTCCTAAAAAGTTAACTACAGCTTGAGCATGCTGTATAGTTAAAGCGTCTGGCTGAATTCCTTTATGTTGACAATACATTATAATACCTGTAGCTATCATAGGAATTGTTGCTTTAAAACTTAAAAGTCTAAAACCAATATCAACTGCTGCATTAGCAACATCTTTAAGTGTGTTTTCATAAACTGGCTGGTTTTTAGCTTGTAATACTGCGCTAATTATATCATCAACAATTTCTTTTTGTCTACCACTAATTACCGGAATAGAAGTTTCTTCTTTTATTATATTTCTAATAATTCTTTTTAGTTTTTTTTCTGTAATTTTCATTCAGCTAACCTTTTTCTTTATTTATTATAAATATTATTCAGGCGTATAAAATGTATAATATTAAATAAGTATTTCTTCTCTATGAATAGGTAAAGTGAACATGTCTTCGGCAACCCATGAAAGATTATCGGCTTTATCACCTATAACTTTTGATTTAACAAATTCAAGAGTAACTAAAGAAGAAGTATCGTTAAATAATTTCCTGCCATCTCTAAACATTGACAAAGATAATCCTACACCCTCCTTCAAAGCATAATCAGACTTTAAACCATACATTCTCTGTAATATAAATTCAGGATCAAATGTGCTTCTGTCTATTGCATGAGAGCTTAAGTTGCCAAAATCTAATGATCTAATTTTCTCGCAAAGATTATAGAATATATCACCGCCACCAACACAAAAATTTGAGTAATAGCCAAACTCTTCAGCAACTCCGGAGAAATCAATTCCATTTTCAATGCTTAAAGTTTGGCTATTTTCGAGCATGCTTTCTAAAAAAGCTTTGCCTTCAAGCGTCTGGACTCTTTTGTCGTTAAAAACATCTAATAACTTTTGCTCTGCATCTTTCACTATTTCTCCACTATTTAAAAGTGAAGTCTTTAAAGCTTCAGCGTCATTTGAAGTGATTAAATCAATTACACCTAATTCAAATCTAGCAACAGAGTTGTTGATAAAACAGTCACCACCTCCCAAGATAGCATCAGCAGTAATAACTCTTATGTACTCTTCAGCAATACATTCGTCAAACATTTTCTTGAAGTGTTCTGTTAGAGTTTGAAGATTTTGTTCTACTAGACTTTTAAATTCTTCATCGTTTTTTGCTACACATTTCAAACCGTTAAGCTCAAAGTCTGCTAACGTTGGAGGATATTCATGTGAGGTGAAAGCATATTGTTTAAATATATAACAGTATTTTTCAAACTCTTCTTTGCTAACTATCTCAAGACCCGGGCCGAAGATTTCAACAAAATTTAGAAAAGGCTCAGCTAAAATGGAACATATAAGTTGTACATATTTATATCCTTTAGCGACATTGTAACAGTAGTCGTCAAAACCCGGTTGTGATGATTCTACTCTTGACTGTATAATATCTTCAGCTGCACTAACATATAGACTTGTTACAGGCATCATTATATCATCTATTCTTCCAGATATGCTTTTTAAAAATTCTTCGTCAGAATTGGGTTCTTTTGAAAAGTTTGCAAGTTTTTCTCTAACTTTTTCTGCTCGATCGGCATCAATTTCTTGCTGATCTTCGTCTATTTCTTGAGCAAATTCAAAGGTATCTGCAAGACTTGTTCCTGATCTACCTACTAATCTTTCAATCTCTGATTCAATTACCGGATTTCCTTTTTTATCAAAATATCCGGCGCCTGTAAGCTTATAACGTAACGTTATTTCAGGATGATAAACAAGACAAACAGGTCCATCGCCATCACCAAAAAAAATAACTCCGTCTATAACATCTCTTAATATAGCATATCTACCATTTTTAAATAACCTGCTAAAAGATGTTATAGCTTGCAGCGCTAGAGGTGCAGTTCTAAGTTCTGAACCGAAGTCGCTATTTAGAAACTCAGGTCTATCAGATAATTTTGATAGTATTTCAAGAAAATCGCCTATAGCACTTTCAGCATCTTGTGATATATCAAGACTAACTTCCTGATTGTAAAAGCCTTCTATGTCAACATTTCTTTTTTTGCATATTTGTAAAAACTGGTCTTCTAACCTAAATTTTTCTCCGTAAATACCTTTAGCTATTCCTGCATTGAAAATTAGCATAGTAGATATATCAGCTTCAAATCTTAAAATAACACTCCCATACGTTCTTGCAATTTTTGGATTTAAGTTGTAACATGTATATAAACCTTTACCGTACATCTTGCCTCCGCCTGGAATGTAAAAACTACCAGAGTCCCAAGCACCTTTTCTAATATTATTTGCTATATAGTATGCTTGACCTTGAGACGTCTTAAAATTCTTAAGTTCTTTTGACGCGATTTGATACTCAGCATTAGCTAAAATACTTTGTGTCCTTGACTTTTTCTTGTTTGCATATTTTTTGTCAATATCACCAGTTAAATCCTTATTTGTTTTTTTGATCTTTTTGGCATAGACAGGATCATATTTTGCTGTTTTAAAACCCGTTAAGTGATATACAGTTGCTGTCTTTGAACTAAAGTCTATTTCTTCTTTGAGTAATTCTTTATAATGCTCTCTTAATAACTTTCTCATTTATTCTCCGAATTTTATGTTTTGAGGTTTTCTATCTTTTGGCAGTACATAACTATGTTTAATAATCTTAAATATATCATCTTCTGAGTTAAAGCCATAGACTTCTTTAGTTTTATAGTTAATAAACTTGAAAGGTGTGTATCTAACATCAGTATTGTTTTTTAAATGTTTCATAATCCTTAAGTTCCAATCTTCGCATCCTGTTAAAAAGAAAAGCATAGAATGAAAATTATGATGCCCAGCAATAAATAAATCAATACCCATATCAAGTATTCGACCTTTATAGAAAGACCCTTTAGCGAAAAACTGGTAATTCATTATATCTTCTAATGTTTTACCAGCGAGCTGGGGGTTGTCTACTTCAACAACAATATCTAAGTCACCTATTGTTTTTCTTCCTCTTCTTAAAGAACCCGCTGGTGAAATGTTTTTAACTTGAACACCACTTCTCTCTAAAACAATAATTATATCTTTAGACTCTAATTCATATAACCTGTTTGCGTCATCCCAAGACATTCTATTAGGTTTAATTCTCATTTGCTTACCTTATATGTAAATAATGTTATTTTATTGTATTATAATAAAAAACAGAAAGAGATTAATATATGAGTACAAAAAATCCTGTCGTTGTAGGAAAAGACTTCTACATTTTTAAAGAGATATTTGAAGAAGACAAAGGAGTCTTTATAACGTTCTTTCAGCCTACAGAGGTTAAGTTGTCAACAATTGAAGGGTGTGTAAGTGAAGTTGAGATTTGTATTTCAAAAGAAGTTTGGCAAGAATTTAAAAATAAAATTAAACTGTGTGGAGAAGTTTAGATACAATATAGATACACACATTAAGCTGATGTAACTCAATTGGCAGAGTATCTGATTTAAATCAGAAAGTTAAGGGTTCAAATCCCTTCTTCAGCTTTCCCGTAATTTAACAATTACAGACACAGACATAGAAAGGAGTTTATTATGGGAGATACGAACAAAAACGGCTACGAGATTAGAGAGAGTTTGCTAGGACTTGCAGTTGGAATTCTTCAAGAAAAAAACAACGTGCTAAGAGAAAACGAGTATTTAAAGCCTGAGGGTGATAGAGATTCAATTTCTCCGTATACAGTTGAAGAAGTCTTAAAGACAGCAGAAACTTTATATTCTTTCGTTTCAAAGAAGTAATATTGTTTTCCTAGTATTTCTAGGAAGATAATATCTTGGTAGAGTGGCCGAGTGGTTAAAGGCGACGGGCTGTAAACCCGTTCTCTTAAGAGTACGCAGGTTCAAATCCTGCCTCTACCATTATGTGTAAAAAAGAATTAATCCAATTATAATATATTATAGACCAACCACTTTAAATTGTGAGACTAATATGAATTCTTATAAAGATTTATTAAGAGAAAATAATTATCTTAAAGGCTGTCTTAACTTTGAAGATTATGTATACGCTGTTTGTATCGGTGCAGTGGGTAATCAAGTCAAAGCGTTAGGATGTGTAAAGTTCTTAAATGGTATCGACCATTATAGAAATAGAGATAAAATGTTCAAGAACATAGACTGCGAAAAGTATTGGGTTTTAGTTGAAAAAGAAGTTTACGAAAGAGAAAACAGCGGAAGTGATTCTTTTTTATTAAGAAGTTAGCAGTTAGCACAACGTTTTACTTTATTGAAAGGAATATGTTATTAATAATTATACAGTAAAAGTCTTACCACGAAACATTTCAGATGCTCTGTCACATACATTATCAGCTAACGGTATTAAAGATATTTTTGACTATAAGATGTGGATTGCAGGAGGATTTGCTAGAATCATTGGCGAGATAGAGCATAATAATCTAGATCCAAGAATAGTAATTGAAGACTATTTTCATAACAAATACGGTGATATCGATATTTTTATGTCAGATATAAATCACGCTCGACAATTTGTCGATGAAAACGAAGTATTTAATTACACATGGCTTTCTCCTTTTGCAGTTAACTTAACAAAAGAAAAAAATAGTATTGTAAAAGTACAGATGGTTTTACAGTTTGTATACAAAAATTTCAAAGAATGTCTAGACAACTTTGATTTTACAAATTGTAAGTATTTAATATTCAAAGAAAATAATCAGTTTAAGATTTTAAAGGATTATCGTGCTGATCGTTTAAATAAACAGAAGTTATTAAACATAGACAAGTGTATTTCACCTTTACTTGGACAGAGAATAATAAAGTATCTATATAGACACAAGTTTAAAGAGCTTAACAATAGTACAGAAACTTCTAATTCTATTAGAGATTATTTATACAAAATATCAGCAAACAATTGGGGAGAAGAATTTTCTCCTTTGGGCAACTTAAACCAGCTATCTGAGTGCTATATCAAAAGAGTTCATGAGAAAATTGATCTTTCTGATGACGAGCTTTCAATATTAGTTGGAAGATTTGAAACTAATATAATGAAAAAAGTGCCTGTGTCATATGGATTTTACCTAGAAAATATTGGAACTACTGATTGGGCTTCTAATGAAATTAGAAAAAAGTATTTATAATAGAGGTGATCTTCTTTACTGGAATGACTTTTGGAATGCTACTTGTGGAATTGGTCTTTTTATTGGTTATGTAAATGACTTTAATGTAAGAGACATATCAGTAAGTGAAGAGTATTATGTTGACAAAAGCTGGGTTGATTTATTAATAACAGAAGGTGACTTTTTGCAAACAAAAGTTTTTCCTCAAACGTCTGTTTGCTTACAATACAAATTCAAGAGTCTAGAAGCGTTTAATAATCACGTCAAACATTTTAGAAATCTTAAATATTAATTTGACAAAATTGTCAGACTTTGATAATATATTTAACATATATGGAGGCAAAGATGACAAAAAAAACAAAAGAAGTAGAATCTAAAAAGACAAAGTGTTGTTTTTGTAAAAAAAAGACTGTTTCTTTTTACTTTCACGCATGCAAAAGATCAATTCAAGAATTCTACGGTTGTATAGATTGCGACAATTGGTGTGTAGACTGTAAAGCTGATTGGGATAATCATGATAAAAAAGAATAATCTTTACTATTATGAATACTATTCGCTTGAAAGAAACAAACAAACAACATCTATAGTGCTATCTTTACAAGATGAGCACGAGCTAGAAGGATATAACGACTTTGCTGAATATACTATCGATGGTACTCTTTATGATGTTATTGATGTTATATTTGAAAAGTCAATTAAAACTGTGTTAACAACAGAATTATATGAGGTAAGATAAAAATGAAATATAGTATGTTCCAAGGAATTACTCACCCAAGAATAGGTGAAGATTTGAGTCATAAAGATTTAACTTTTTATGATATCGGTGATGGGGATAATGTTATTGATATTATGAGGAATTTAATGTCTGATATTCTTAATCCTAATAAATATGACAATATCAGATTAGTGTTTGAAGACTTTTTTACGCATCGCGCAATTGATATAAGTGGTGGAAATGAAACTGCGAATAGTATACTTGACTTTTTCGATGTTTATGAAACGCATTATATCAATAGAACAGGATTTAATTTTTATCTTGTAAAAAGAAATGAAAACAAAGTTTTAGATGTAATTGATGTATGGGAGTGCAAGAGAAAAAGTAGAAGCGAATATTCAAAAGAAAATAGGCTTAGCAAGTTTTACAATGTGTAATTATATAATTCAAATTATATAATAAACAAAAAGGCAAATTAAACAATGATAAAATTAAATAAAATATATTTTGACGGTCAGAGCTATGCTAAGTCATTAGCTAACGAAGAAGGCACACAAAAAAAAATAGATATTGCAAATCGTTTTAATTTTACACCAGTTGTCAGCATTTCTTTTGAAAGTTATCAGCCGCAAACTTTTTGTGATATTACAATAGGCGATTATTATCTTAGAGCTATTCCATTAAAACATCTGTTTACAGACATTCAAAGAAAAGAGATCACTATTTTGTATCCTTCACACAATCCTTCACCAGATCCAGGGGGTTTATATTGAAAAACATACTTTTATTATTATTATTAACTACATCTAGTAGCTGTGTTTCTAGTTATGCCTACAATAATATTGTTGAAAAAAATAAAAAGTTGCAAAACGAATGTTTAGAAAATGAGCATCTAAAGTTAGAAATTGTAAGAGCTAAGTCCAGATTAAAAGAAAAGTTATATGAAAAAGATAGATGTTTTGATAGACTGCTTTCGTGTGATAGAATTAATGCCAATCTAAAAAGAGATTGTTTTGGAAGATAAAAGCTGGATTCCTATAATCATAGACTATATCTATGACAAAGAAGATATGTATAAAAATGTTTTTGCTCATGCAAAACTTGTTCACGGTAAAGATTATTATGAAGTAATGATACCTGAGCTAGAATTCAAAACAATGTATATTAGAAGTGTAAAGATTAGTAGTTTTCTTTAAACAGCTTTAATTCTGTCAAAAACTTTGCATATATAATAATCCACTTTACTTGAAAGAACTGTAATGACTGGTAGCGACATAATACAATTTGTTAATAAGATTCGTAATCTTAATCTAAACAATTACGATAAAAAAAGGATGCTTAAACTTTTTCAAGTTAGAGGTATTAACAAGAAAAACAAAACAATGTCTTTCAGAGAATTCTCTTTGTTTATAAAAAAAAGCAAAGCTAGAATAGTTCATTTAAAGTTAGGTCCTAAATGGAATCGTCTTGTTTTCGTTGACATAGATAAAGAGGTTTAAATTGGAAAGTAAAGAAGAAGAAAAGCTTGACATTGAAAGTATAGATAACATAACAAAAGAAATAACTTCAAATATTAAAAAACATAGCTCTATATTGTTTTATATTGGACATAAAGGAGAAGTTATAATGATGTCTACTGGGGATATGTCAAAGGTTCAAAAAAGTGTTGCAACAAGAATGTTAGTAGTTGCCGGAGATCACTCTTTTATTTTAAAAATTGTTTTAGGTTTGGAAATTCTGTTTGAAAAAGCAATCTACAAAGTATCACAGTGGTTCAAATCTAGAAGTGCTTAACACGTGTAAATTGGTAACTTTTTATTTATAATATATCATAAGGAGAAAACAATATGTCGAAAAATTCTTTTAAAAAAACAATCCAGGAAAGATACAAAGGAAGAGGAAACTCCTGGGTCAAGGTTATGAAGGATCAAGAAGGATCAAGACAGATTCAAGATTTACTTGATTCTCAACCAAAAGATAAAGTATCAGAATACACAAATCACACAGACAGAGAAGGGTTTTTCTGGATTAGATTTACTAGAGTTGAAGGTTCTTCCAACGCTCCCTTAATAAAGTTTGAAGTAAGATATAAAGGTTCAAAGATAGACCATCCTGACTTTACTGTCTTAATTGAAGATGAAGTTGCACAACACTTTTCTTTGTTAGGTAACACACCTTACAAGTTGCAGTATGAAATAGATCCTGTCGGTAGAAAAGCTAAGAAAACAGAATATCCAAGAAAGTTTATTGCGAAGAAAGAAAATAGTGAAGAAGTACTTGAAGTTAACATTGAAAAAGAAATTAGAGTTATTAAAGAAGCATCACTAACAAAGCCTACAGACAGAGAATTAGAAGAGTGGTATGAGTTCTTAAAAGTTAATAATATATACGAAGAAAACTTTTAATGCACATTATTCTTGTTTTCTTGTTGTTTGTTTTTTCTTGTCTGGTAAAGAACGATAGCGAAGCTATTTTATTTTTTATCATAAACAATGTTGTCTTATCAGGACTTTTCATAATCAGTGTTTGACTTAATTTTTATAACATTATTCGTATTAGTATTTAGCTACTTACATTCTTATCATAACAATAGAAAAAGATATGATGTATTCTTTGTTTTTATCGCGTGTGAAGTTGTTATGATCTTCAGTTACTTACAATTTAAATAGGAGAAATTATGTATAACAAATGGGTTGAAGTAAGAAATGGTGACTCTGTTTACTTTATTGGTAATACTGGAGAAGGATCTGTTGTAAAAACAGAAAATCACGGAAGATATTTTATGCCTGCTAAGATTGGTATGAGAATTAAAGGTGTAAAGAGTCCAATCATGAAAATGGAGAGATTCATATTCACAGACTCTAAAGTTCAAAAAGTTGACGGATGTGAAAGAATAATAAAGTGTTTTCTAACTAGAATCGAAGACAGCACGGTGTTCGCTGTCAGTGAAAGACAATTACATAAATACTTTGGCAAGTCAAACGAGAGCAGCTTAGGCGTGTAATAATATGATAGAATGTAGAAGTAAATTACAAAACAAAAAGATTGAAATAGACTTAAACAGTGAATGTGGAAATGCTTTTTACTTATTAGGTCTAGTTGATAATCTTGGTAAACAAATTAAATTACCAAAAGAAATTAGAAATGACATTAAGGAAACGATGATGATGGGTAACTATGATCAGTTAATTAAAACTTTTGATATTTGGTTTGGTAATTATGTCACCCTCTACAAGTGAACTATATCTAAAAGTTGGAGATATGATTTGGGTTCAATTAAAAGGTCCAGATCAAAACTATGGCCACGGTGAGGTAAAAGAAGTGTGGTTCGATGAAGGAATAAAGGAAGAGTTGTTTTGTTTCCATTGTCTAGTTAACGGTGGTTATAGAATGGGAAAAACTTCAGAATTAATTGAAAAGCCTAATGCAAGAATGGTATCAAAGCTATTACAATCAAGAAAAGAGTTTAATGAGATAATGAAGGAAAGAAGATAATAAAGTGTAACTCTTAAATTGTAGTGTTATAATAATAAAAACAAGGAAAAGGAATATTAAAATGGACATTCAATCAATTAGAAAAATAATTTTTCCTGCTGTTTCTAGTGCAATCAATGAACTTGAACAAAGCAATCAAAAAGTTAAACTAACAATCTTAAGAGATATATTTAACGAAGCAATTAATGGTGCATTAAATATAAGTCATACTAATAATTCAAGTATTAAGTCTATATTTTCTGGTAGAGGCAGAGCTTGGGCTAAAATTTCTGCTGATGAAGACAATCCTGTGTGGGTTAAAATAAAAGAAGTATTAACAACTGAGATGACGATTGCGGATACTAATTCTGAAATGTTTAGTTTGTCTTCTAATATGTTAGACTTGTTTGAAAATTCTGGTATTGCGTGGATAAGATTTGGTTCTTCATCTAAAGGGTATACTAAATTTCATCTTAGACTATGGGGATCGAAACTAGATAAACACATAAAGATTTATATAGATAATCATTACGTAAATGATAAGTTTATACAAAATCTAGAAGGTGTCCCACATAATCTTGGTCTTGAAAGTGGCTTATTAAGAAATGATATTAATATTAAAGAAAAAATAGAAAAAGAAGTTTCTAAAGATGAGTTAGATATGTTGGGAATAATTTCCATAGATGACATTTTAATAGATGAAAACAATATTTAAAGTTGGAGATTTAGTTAAGATTGTTAAAAATAACAATAAAAAAATAGATAGTTTTTCTATAATAATAGGTGTTAATAATAAAACAATCGGTAAATCAACAAGCTACAAAGAATATATAATATTCTCACCAAATAAGATTCCTTGTATCAGATACTGGGATGACAAAAAACCTAAAATTTCAAAATTAGTTAAACTGGAGTAAAAAATGACTAAATGCAAAAGATGTACATCCTGTAAAGCTGGTATTCTTTGCCAATGTAAACCAACAAGTTTTAAACAAAATAAAAACGTAGATCATCCTGATCATTATCTTAAGGACTCTGGACATGAGGTTATAGACGTTATTAACTCTTGGAAATTAAATTTTGAACTAGGAAATGCAATAAAGTATATTGCTCGAGCTGGCAAAAAAGATTCTGGAAAAATGATGGAAGATCTTGAAAAAGCTAAGTGGTATATACAACATCAGATCAACGAATTAAAAAATAATAATTAATATTTAATTCCTTCTTATATATAAAAAGAAATTAAGGAGCAATAATGATAGTAATAAAAAATATAAAATGGGACTTTTCAGATACAGAGTTTGAAGATTGCAATTATGAAGAATCACGGAAAATTGCTATTCTGCCTAAGAGTTTAAAGTTAAAAGAAGACGAACTAGATTCTGATGCTGAAGATGAAGACGTTATTGAATATCTGTTAGAAAACTATGGCTTTGAAGTAAAATCGATCAAGCTGGAAAAAGATGATTAAAACAGATAACTAAACTAGTCTTTATATGTTAAGTCAGGAGTTGTTATGAAGGACGAAATAAAAGAAAAGTTTAATGGCGTCAAGCACAAGTGGATTTATTATCATATTGATACTAAGACTTTTCATGATGTTGTAGATGCGATTACAGCTAAAGTCCAGAATAAAGAAATAAAAAGTAAGGATGCAATTAACATTGTCAAATGTTTTAAGAAACAAGAGAAAGTCTTTTTAAAATTTATTAAAACAGTGGGTAGAAAAAACTTCAATTGTTTATGTCAAATCGTTGACAAGAATAATAACAAAATAGATATTTCTATAGAGCCTTCTGTTTTACTTGATTCTCACTTGTTAAATGGCACGCCTAAAGCGATGAAGTTATATAATACAGGAGAAAAAAGTAAAGGTTCTTGGCGAAAGCCGGATGACGGGTTTTACGATCCTATTTCTTATCCTCCTGTTGAAGAAGAGTTGACTGAACTTGGTTATGAAATGTATAAAGAATGGACAGAAGAAGTTGCTGCATCTGGTCTTTCGAGCATTGATTATCGTAGAAAGCTTAATGGAACTTTAAAGTTTTACAAAAACAGTAAACAGTGATTATATTGGCATACTTAAACAGTGAAGCGTTTTTTCGTAAAAGAGTTTAAATATGACTATATGGCGAACTGGGAACAAAGAAGTTGTTGATTTAAATGAGATTATTTATATACTAAGAAAGGTGTCTAAATCAGATAATCATAAAATAATTATTGGCACTGATAGTGTTAAGTTAGGTTATCACTATGTTTTTACAAAAGCAATTTGTGTATTAAACGAAGACTTTTATGATAGAAGATATTTTTATTTAAGAGACAAGTTCAAAGACGATTCTTATTTAGATCTTTCTAAAAGATTATTAAAAGAAACTACTGACTCTTTAAACTTAGCGATGGAAATCAAAAGTGTTATAGATAAAGCAAACATAGAAATACACGCTGACGTCAATCCTGATTCTAGACACTTATCATCTAAGTATAAAAATATGATATCAGGATATATAACAGGTTGCGGCTTTGATGTTAAGGTTAAACCTTTGTCTTTCGTTGCATCATCAATAGCAGATCTTCATACTAGAAAATCATAGTATGAAACATTTCCTGTTCTATGTTGATAGAAGTAGTTGTGTTTTAGGTTACAATATTTATTGTCCTAATAAAAACATAAAAAACTACAGATTAGAAACAGGATATTATTTAGCTTTTTACGAAAACGATGAAAAGTATGATTTTGAAGATGATTTAATAAATTTTCTTTACAAAGGAAGAGTTCTGATGATTAGGAAAAAGATAGCGATTAATCACTCTATTTAAACATAGAATTGAACCTACTTATTATATCTTATAAGGAGGTAACTAATGTCTAAAATAATTTTTACTTTTTCTGGAGATGGTCAGATATTCGATGTAGGAAGCAATAATAAAATAATGATAATTGAAGACGTTGGATCGTATAAATCAGAGTTATGTGATATTATAGAAGACAACAAACTGTCTTTTGTAGAACTTAAAAGTTTAGTAGAAAGTTGGGGTGGTAAAATAGACATGGTTCTTTTGAGTCAACTTATTAATGTATATAAAAAAAATATTCAGTAAGGGGGTTACAAATTTAAGTTTGGTGTTTAAGTTATACATACAACGTTCTGAAAGGAGAACAATATGACACCAGATAATTTTTTAAATACGTTAATGCAAGAATTAAGTTTTTCTACTTATAATACTAAACCTAAATATGAAAGTACAAACTATCAAAGAAGTTCTTTCAAGATTTTCGAAGAAGACAACAATATCATTTTTAAGTGTCTTGCGCCTGGAATGTCAAAAGAAAATATCGATATTACTTTTGACAAGAAAAGTTTAATTGTAAAGAGTGACAACAAAAGATTTGACAAGGACTTCAAATCAGTTTTAAATGAAAAAATAAACTTATTAAAATCAATTGACTCTGACAACAGTTACGCTTCACTTAACGAAGGAATCCTAACTGTTACTATGCCTGTGTGTGGTAAAGATGTATCTAAAAAAATATCATTCAGATAATAAAACTATACAAGAGTTATAGTCATTAACAAGCCAGCTTTTCGCTGGTTTTTTTGTATTTGCAACTTTTATTGTGATTTTACACTAGAAGTATATAGCAGTTCATTACCCTCTGATATTTCTGTTGTCTCTATATTGTCTTCTAGCATTCCAACATATCCTAATCCGTTCATAAATAATTCACAATCTGTAGCGTAGAGTTTTGCATTATGTTTATCTAATAACTCTCTTAGATCGTTTAAAAAACTCACAACCTTATCTTTTGGATTTGTTGTTAACACTACTACTTCTTCGTTAAAACCACCAGACATTTTTTCTTCTTTCTTTTTTAAAATAATTTAATTAAACTTGGTATTGTAAACGCAACAAAATAAGTTATTGCCAAATAAATATATGCGTATGATTCTTCTTTTTTAAACATGCAAGTCTCCTTATGTTTGTCTTGTAAGTATATGTCAAGTAGTTTGTTTTTACAATAGACGTATATTTTTCTCATACATTCTTAGTAGTTTATTATCTACATAAATTCTAAACCACTTCAAATTGTCGCTAGTCAAAAAACAACTTTCAGACAATACTAAACATAAACTCCCTTTTAACTTTCCCGTCTTTATAATACCAATCCTATTACGTGACTCAATATTCATACGTTACACTTCGTCAAAAATCTAAATCTTTTTCACTCTTTTATATACAAGAATTGTAAAAAAGATTATCATAAAGTAAAACATCGATTCTTTCTGTGATGAAGTTACACAACTATTTGTAATTACTTGATTTGCGTTTCCTAACGTTGATACACTAGTATTCATTCTATAATTATGTTGATGATTGTTTGTCGGTTTTGATTCTGGTTTATAAGAATTAAAGCAAGATAAGTTTCCCCAGTGAAGAGGACACTCATCAGCAGAATTTAAAATCTGGTCATTATCTATATCATCATCACAATAATCACCATACTCATCACCATCAATGTTACTCTGCTCTGGATTCCATACATTTAAACAGTTGTCACACATATCTCCTATACTATCACTGTCTCTATCAAGCTGGTCGGGATTAGGATACCTTAGACAATTATCTTGTGGGTCTTCTATTCCATCGTCATCAAAATCGTCAGCATGTTGATACGAATCACCCAGGTCAGTATTTGCAATTAGAATAGAACCTTCGCCTCCATTACCACCGGATTGATTAGGCGTTCCACATTCTTCAAAATTATTGTCGCATTCATAACTTTGACCATATGATATATTGTTCATAAATATAAAAAAGTACAAACAGGCAGCAAAATAAGACTTCATTTTAATTCCCTTTTATAAGGTGGATCCAGCCAGGCAAATAAGAATAGCCGTCAGATGTAAAAACTGCGTTCTCTAAAGATTGACGTGGGTATTGAGTTACACCATTATAACTTTGACTATACCCACATTTAAAACAACCATCCCAAACTCCCGCAGGATCGTTAACATAATAATAACTATCATCGTATCCTTTAATTATTAAAACGTGCCCAAAAGAAGTGAAATATCCATGAACTATAACTATATAACCGTTATCTAACGCATTAGTCAAATCTTCAGGCGCTGCATTAGTGTATGTGTTTATTGAACTGTTAGCTGCGTAATGCTTGTATACATAATTTAATCCTGATGGCGATTGTGCTATATCTTTACCCCATCTACCAAATATATCGTCTGGATGTATTTTGTATTGGAAGTGACTTAATACCATCGCTATGGAAGTATTTTGACATGTAGCGTAAGGATAGTTTATATTGTCATATTGATTATAGTATGGTATTCCACTAGTTTGATTTAAAGCGGGCAAAGTTGTAGAAGAATCTTGTGACCACAGACTTTGTGGGTTTGAATTCTCATCGCACAAGCTATACGCATTCCCATCTTTAACACAAGCACAAGGTCCTTCAATACAATCGTACTGTTTATCTTGTACATGATACTTTACAGCATGATTTGAGTATATACACTGACTGGCACAAGCTGCACCAACATGCCTCACATCTGAATATGTTTTATCTCTAAAATCAACTTCATACCCTTCATATGATGAAAGCTCGTCAGCGCAACTAGTCGTAAACAACAATATCAGAAACGTCAATGTATACTTCATAAAATCTCCTATATAGATATAGTATAACTATATTATTCTTTTTATATCTATTACGTGATTTACTGTGTTAACACCCTGCTTCGTCAAATACTCAAGCCTTTCTGCGAATACAAAAAAACCCGGAATTACCGGGCTTCATAAATATAACAAACTTTATTCTACATATAACTTAAGAGTTCGGGTATTTTTCGTTCCACTCATCAGCGAGGTCTACTTCTTTCGGTACATTCCATTCTTCACCTGTTACTATGTCTCGTCTCCATAGATCCCCATCTTCACCTATATACTCTTCTATACGGTCATCTATATACACTTTATTGTTTTCTGGGTTAGCTGGGCCTAAACCTTGAACAGGATCTGGGCCCATGTAAGTACCTGATAGATCACGGCTAACACCCGATTCTTTTATAACACTTCTAATGATTTGTCTCAAACGTCTTTCTGTTATTTTCATTTATATCCCTCTTTTTATTGTTATTATATACTATATATATTATCATTTAACATAGATTTTATACTTTTTT
>Ga0233439_10001563_pt1 | contig 28784 bp, 43 predicted proteins | sample SI_123_September_6_FD_182713 | JGI IMG/M metagenome (GOLD analysis project Ga0233439, IMG submission 182713) | Seawater microbial communities from Saanich Inlet, British Columbia, Canada - SI_123_September2016_100_MG | ecosystem: Environmental > Aquatic > Marine > Inlet | place: Canada: British... | reverse complement strand
GGTCGTCAGCTGATATAGCTACGGACACGCCTACTAATAATTTTTGTACGCTTAATCCATTGTGGAAATGGACTCAAACAATGGGAATTTCAGACGGAGCTACAAAAGTAGCAAATACTGTTGCTGCTTGGGGTGGAGCAAAAGGTTCTATTGGTGTGACTAATGGCAAGTGGTACTGGGAACATAGTAGCTTTAGTGGGAGTGACACTATGTTTGGTATTCAAAGTCAAGTTGCGGGAGCAGCGGCTCAATCTTATGCGGAAGCATACACTTTGGCGATACCCATGAACGATAATAATATTTATTTCTATGACCCTAGTGCAAGAAGTGAAGCCTTTACTAAAACATTTGCTACAACTGATATTTGGGGAGTTGCTTTAGATTTAGATGCCAACACGATTGCTTTCTATAGAAATGGCACAATCGTTAATAGTGCTTTTTCCATAGATGGTTTAATAGGCAACGGAGAATTTTTCCCATTTGTTTCTCATTACGGAAGCGGTCTTAATAGCAGGATTAATTTAGGCGGATACACAGGAAGCACAATATCAAGTGCAGCAAGTGATGCCAACGGCTACGGAACTTTTGAATACGCACCACCTACAGGCTACTACGCCTTGTGTACAAAGAATTTAGCGGAGTACGGATAATGGCTTATACAACAATAGACGACCCATCTGCATATTTTCAAGTTGCTACTTATACTGGTGATAACAATGATGACAGACAAGTTACCAATGATGGAAATTCTGATTTAAAACCTGACTGGGTTTGGTTAAAAGATAGAACTCAAGCACAAAGCCATGCTTTGTTTGACAGTACAAGGGGTGCGACTAAAAGAATTCAATCTAATACTACTGGTGCTGAATCTACTGAAACTTCAACTTTAAAATCTTTTACAACTGATGGTTTTACTTTAGGAACAAGTTCTACTATTAATAATGGCACAAACCCTGACGAATATGTAGCTTGGCAATGGAAAGCCAATGGTGGTACGACCTCAAGCAATACGGATGGAGATTTAACTTCTACTGTTCAATTTAATTCAACAGCAGGTTTTTCTATTGTTACTTATACAGGTAAAGACCCTATTGAGCCTTTGCAAGTTGGACATGGGATGGGCGAAGCTCCTGATGTAATTATTATTAAAAATAGGTCAAGTGCTAGGTTATGGGCTGTATATCATAAAGAATTAACATCTCCTGCTGCAAATAGATATTTACAATTAAACACTAGTACATACGGAGAACTAGCAAACTCTACCCTGTGGGGAAATGTAGCTCCAAGCAGCACAATTATTACAACAGGAGAAAATGCTGCTGTTAATCAACCTAACGAAAATCTTGTAGCTTATTGTTGGAAAGAACGACAAGGCTACAGCAAGTTTGGTAAATATGTCGGTAATGGAGATGCAAATGGTTCGTTTGTCTATACAGGATTTAAACCTGCTATGATTATTTTAAGAAGAATTGATGCGGCTAATAACTGGTTAATTTATGACCATAAAAGGTCGGGTTATAACCCTAAACAAGACAAACTTTATCCCGATGACCCTTCAGCAGAAGATGCTTCAACAACTTCTGTAGATTTATTGTCTAATGGATTTAAGTTAAGAGCTTCAAGTGCATCACAAAACGCAAGCGGTGGAACATACATCTACATGGCATTTGCAGAAAATCCATTCGTAACATCAACAGGTATTCCAACAACAGCAAGATAGAGGTAAGATAATAATATGTGGGCATTAGTAGAATCAAATAACGTAACCAAGGTTTATACCAGACCTAAAGCAATAACAGTAGGTGATGTAAATTATCCTAGTAATATTTTTATGCTTTGGACTAGCTCTGAGCTAGAAGCCATAGGGATTTATGCAGTTGTCATAGACAACTCAAACTTTAAAGACCAAGAGTATTACACAAATACCAATCAAACCTTTGCGTTTGCAAGTGGTACAGTCACTGCAAGTTATGGTACAGCTACAGCTAAAGCATTAGATGATACAACTGATCCTGATACTGGTGATGTAACTCATGGTCTTAAATGGAATCACGATCAAGTGATTATTAATCAAGCCTATGGCTTATTGCAGCCCAATGATTGGTATGTGGTCAGAGAGAGTGAAGCTGGTACAGCTATTCCTGCTGATTGGACTACTTTTAGAACTGATGTCAGAAGCACGGCAGCAGATATGCAAAGCAAAATAGATGCTTGTACCACAGTGGATGAGTTAGCAGCTTTGTATGTTTACAACGATGCTGAACCACCTGTTCGACCATTAGGTGATTGGCCAACTCCACCCGAGGAGTAAAACATGGCGTTACTACCCGTAACTCCACCACCAGGAATCGTAACCAACGGAACTGATTACTCAAACAAAGGGCGTTGGGTAGACAGCGATCTTATTCGTTTCCAAAATGGTTCACTCAAACCTATCGGTGGTTGGGAAAAACTAAAAGATACAGCTCTTACTGGCACTCCAACAGGGATGTATGCCTATAAAACAAATGCGGGTAAAAGAGTTTTAGCTGTTGGCACAAGACAAAAGATTTATGTTTTATTTGATGATACTTGGTATGACATTACACCATCAGGTTTTGTAACTGACGCATCAGAAGATGCACTAGGATTTGGTGCATATCAATATGGCAAAGAAGATTACGGAGATGCAAGAAGTCAATCAGGTTTATTCTTTGATTCTCAGTCTTGGTCTTTTGATAACTTTGGCGAACACTTACTCTTTTGCTGTGCAAGTGATGGCAAAATATATAAATGGCGACCAGACTCAGGTTCAGGCTCACCCGATGCAACAGGTATTGTTCTAACTAATGCTCCAATTAATTGTGCTGGTGTATTGGTTAGTAATGAACGACACGTTATCGCATTAGGTGCAAGTGGCGATCCAAGAAAGATTGCTTGGTCATCAAGAGAAACTACTACAACATGGACAGCAGCATCTACTAATACTGCTGGTGATTTACAAATACCAACAGGCGGTAAAATCCTCAGTGGTATTAAATGGCAAACAGACATCGTAATCTTTACCGATACAGGTATTGCTAGAGTCTATTACGCTGGATCACCTTTTATTTATGGTATTCAAGATGCTGGAACTAACTGTCGTGTAACAGGCCCAAGAACAGTTGTCTCGGCTGGTAACTTCTTGGCATGGATGGGTGAAAACGCTTTCTTTATTTACGATGGTAATGTTAGAGAAATACCATGCGAAACCCATGACTTTGTATATGACAACTTGGTATATAATTTTCGTAGGGTTTCATGTGGTGGTCATAACTCAAACTTTAATGAAATTTGGTGGTTCTTTCCTACCACATTTTCAACGCCTAGCAAGTATGTTATATGGAACTACGCAGAGAATACTTGGTCTATAGGAACTATGGACAGAGGTTGTTGGATTGACCAAGGCGTGTTTGATTATCCGATTGCTTGTGATGCTGATGGTTTTGTGTATCAACACGAAAGCACAACATTAAGTAACTCAACAAACATTGGTTCTGCTGTTCCGTTTGCAAAGAGTGGGCCAATCGAAATAGGCAATGGCGATAACTATGTGCAATGTAATCAGATTATTCCTGATGAAGAAGCCAACACATTACCTGGCGTAACTATTAGTTTCAAAGGTCGATTTACTCCATTAGGAGCTGAACAAGACTTTGGATCATTTACTTTTGAAAGTGATGGCTACACAGACGCAAGATTTACAGGCAGACAAGTATCTATGACAGTTACAGGAACTACTACACAAGATTTTAAAGTTGGTAATATAAGACTTAATTTACGCAACAGAGGGCGTAGGTAATGGCAAGACGAGCCTTAACCAAGCCTGGTGAAAATTATGATGCTTCATACCAAAGCTATCTGGTAACAGAAATAGAGTACCGAGATGGTTTGAGTTTTAAAAAAGGCGAACGAATTGAAGCCAATGGTGGCGATCAAACAGAAGTCGTTTTAGTGAGTCCAAATGGAACTAAGTATAGAATCACAGTCGACAATAGCGGAAACCTCTCTACCACCCAAGTCGCGTAAGGAAGACTGGGAAGTAGAGTTTGATAGGCTTGAGCCACACATTATTAGTGCATTAAAGTATCAAGATAGGTATAATCTAAGTGATATTAAAGAAAAAATCAGACAAGGACTTTTTCACATTTGGTCTGGTAAAGATGCTTTTTATGTATCTAGCTTTGGTGAATTTCCTAAATATAGAGTTTTAAACTTATTTCTATGTGGCGGAGACTACAACGAGCTAGAAGAAATGCTTAAAAGCATAGAAATTTTTGCAAAAGAACATGAGTGCAAATACCTTTATGGCGGTGGTCGTAAGGGTTGGATAAGAAAACTACAACATCTTGGCTTTGAACAAGAGTACACAGTCAAGAAGGAATTATAATTATGGGATGGGAAACAATAATACCAGCAGCAGTAAGTTTATATGGCGCATCAAAAGGTGGTGGCGATAAACAAACTGTTACTAATCAAGTTGATCCAGCAACACAAGCTAGGTACGATGACTTATATGGTAGAGCCAAGGGCATAGCAGGACAGCCTTTTGTACCTTATACGGGTGCAAGAGTAGCAGGATTTAATCCAGATCAATTACAAGGTTTTGATTCAGCTAGAGGTTCGTTTCAAGATTCTATGTCTTATAACCCAAGAGGGTTATTATCTGACATGGGTACACAACCATTAGACATTCAATCATTTCAAAATCCTTACAACACACAAGTCATTGACCAATCATTAAATGATTTAGATAGAGCAAGGCAAATAAGATTACAAAGCGATCAAGACCGAGCAATCGGAGCTGGTGCATTTGGTGGATCTCGTTCTGCTTTATTGGAAGCTGAAACCAACAGAAACTTTGCTGATGCAGCAGCTAGAACATCAAGCAATCTTAGACAATCTGGTTACAACAATTCTCTTAACGCAGCCATGCAAGATAGAAACTTTAGAAGTGGCATACAGTCAGGAATGTTGGGCGATCAATACAGAAACCTTGGTTTACTATCTGGTATTGGAACTCAGCAACAAGGTCTACAACAAGCAGGAATGGATGCTGGTTACAGCGAATTTATGAGAGCATTAGGTTATGGGCCTCAACAACTTGGTTTATTATCTCAAGCTGTCTTTGGTATGACTCCAAGCGAAACACAATCTACAAATAACAGTCAAGGTATGCTTGGTAGAGTTGGTGATGCAGCAGACATATACAATACTGTTAAAGGATTTTTTTAATAGGTAAAAAATGGCAATAAACAATATCCCAAACTTATTTCAACCTAGAGTTTCAGGTTTTAACAGCACTCCAAATTTGTTCAACATCGATCAAGCTCAAGTTCAACAAGCTATTGATCAAAAAAAAATAAATGATGGTTTGGCAGAACAAGAACAAAGAAAAAGAGCAGACCAAAGTATGAAGTTGCAACAATTCGCTGATACGATGCGAATGGTTAATGCAAATAAATCAGGCAACTATGGAGCTTCTAAAATTTTCTCTGACAGGATGGCTCAACGAAAAGCATTGGCAGAACAAAAACAGAAAGAGGCATTACTAAAAACGCAACAAAACGAATTTGTAAAAAACAATCCTCAGTACAGAAACGCAATTAAATTAAATACATTATTCCCAGGTTTAAAATTACCAACTGCAAAAGACAGAAAAATTATTTTACAAAATGGTATTCAATATTATGCGGACACAGGAGAACCAGTTTTACCTAATGCGCCATCACCTAAACCACCTAAAACAACTAAAAGTGATTTTGTTGTAGATATTTTGCAAAACATTAAAAATCATGTACCAACAGAAGATGAACCAACCTATGAGCTTTCAAAATCAGAACAGAATATATTAGACACCATTTCTGCAACTGATCCTTTAGAAATATACAAAAGAAGTATTTATAATCAAATTGGTCTTAGTGATCCTTTTAGCGATATTCCTACAATAATAAACGAAGAAGATGGCATATATGAAAAATTAAATAATGGCGATAAATTTATTTTTAATGGCATAGAATATACCAAAGGTGAATAATGCCACAAGATCCATTCTTAAAGTCTAGGGATCAACTTAAACCTCAAGATCCGTTTTTAAAACCTCAAGATCCTTTTAAAGGACAACAAGCAAAACCACAAGTAGGCCTTGCTGAAAATGTATTATATAGAACTGGTGTTGGTGCTTTAAGAGATACAGCACAAGCAACAGCAGAATTAGTAGAAGATGCAGGTGGCTTGGTTGGAGCAGAGTTTGATATTCCAGACTTGCCAAAAGTTCCACAGCCAACTTATACAGGAGGAGGATTGGTAAGAGATGTTGCAGGATTTCTTGTCCCTTATACTGGTGCTGTTAAAGCAACTAAGTTTATTGCACCAGCGACCACTGCTGGAAAGGTAGCAAAAACAACAAGTCTTGGTGCAGCAGCGGAACAGTTTGCTTTTAGTCCAGACGAAGAAAGACTATCTAATTTAGTTCAATCATATCCATTATTAGAAAACCCAGTTACAGAATTTTTACAAGCCGATTCAAATGATTCAGTAGCAGAGGGTAGATTTAAAATGGCACTTGAGGGTGCTGGATTAGGTCTTGCTGTTGAAGGAGTTTTAAAAGGTCTTGGTAGAATTAAAGGTTCAAAAAATGTTGCAGAAGAAATTGAAGGTGTTGATGCAAAAGTAGAAACTCCTGAACCAATAAAAGTAGAAACTCCTGAACCAACTCCAGACTTTGCTGGAAATATTAATTTAACTAAAGTAGACAGTCCTGATGAAGTAAAAAATATTATTAAAGATATTGCAAATGATAATAATAATTTTACTGAAGCTACTAGAGGAGTGGTTAAGTTTGGAAGTGATGGCGAAGAGTTAAGAGCATTAGCAAAAGAAACTGGACTAGATGAAGAACAATTATTAAAAAGAAAAACAGGAGAAGCGTTTAATGCAGAAACATCTTATGCGGCTAGAGTATTAAATATAAACTCTGCTAAAAATTTGGTTCAACTAGCAAAGAAAGCAACTGGTAAAAATAGAACTCCTCAAGATTTAATTAATCTTGAAGAGGGCATGACAAAACATACTGCTATTCAAGAACAGGTTGCAGGAATTACTGCTGAAGCTGGTCGAGCATTAAGAGGATTTAGAGAAATAGCAAAGTCAACTGGTGCTGTGCAAGAAAGAGCAATAAAAGAATTTATAAAACAAAAGGGCGGAGATGAAACCATTGAAGCTATTGCAGAAGCTATGAGCAAATTAGACTCGCCTAGCGAAATTGCAAAGTTTTCTTCTCAGGCTTTTAAAGCTACAACTAGAGATCAAGTTCAAGAATTTTGGATCAATTCTTTATTATCATCTCCTTCAACACATTTAGTTAATGTTTTATCTAATGCCCTTGTTGCAACATCAAGAATACCTGAATATGGTATAGCTACTGTTCTTGGTGCAGCAAGAAAAGGTGCAGACAAAGTAACGCCAACAGAGTTTGGAGCAAGAGTTCTTGGTAATGTTTATGGAGCATTAGATGGTTTAAGAGCTTTTGGTAAAGCAATAATAGATCCTGAAACAATTACAGATCCTTTAACTAAATTAGAATTACAAAGACAAAAATCTATTAACACACCTTTAAAGATTGGAAACTATGACCTGATAGGAGACACAGTTAGATTGCCAGGAAGATTCTTAACCGCAGAAGATGCTTTGTTTAAAGGCATAGGTTACAGGCAAGAGCTTTGGGGACAAGCAATAAGACAGTCAAAGAAAGAGGGCAAAGGAATTAAAAGAGCTTTTGAGATATTAGAAAATCCAGAAAAGAATTTTCCAGATATACATTTAAAGTCTCAAGACATTGCAAGGTATCAAACCTTTACAAACCCCCTTGGAGAAAGCGCACAAAAAATTCAAGACCTTTTAATAAAACATCCCTCTGCAAGATTTATTATCCCATTTTTTAGAACACCAGTTAATATAGTTAAATACGCTGGTCAAAGAACTCCTTTGGGAAGATTCTCTAAAACTTACAAAGAAGCCATTAAAAAAGGTGGTGCTGAAGCAGACTTAGCTAGAGCAAGAGTTATATTTGGAAGTTCTGTTATGGGTGCAATAGCTTATCTTGCGAGTAATAATTTAGTTACTGGTCGAGGCCCTTCTGATTTTAGGAAAAGAAGAATACTTCAAGAAACTGGTTGGCAACCTTATTCTTTAAAAATTGGCGACTCTTACTATGGTTATAATAGATTTGAACCTGCTGGAATTTTATTTGGATTGGCTGCGGATAGTGTTGAAATATCAAATTATATATCAGAAGAAAAAAGCAAAGGTGATGCAGCAGAGTTTGATAAACTTGCTGGAATGTTAGGTTCTTCTGTATCAATGAACTTAACCAATAAAACTTTTCTATCAGGTATCACCTCTGCAATTAACGCTATATCTGATCCTGATAGATATGCAGAGGGTTGGGTAAAAAGATTTGCTTCAAGTTTTGTACCAACGGCTGTTTACTATGTTAGAAAATCAGATGATCCATTAATTAGAGATGCACAAACGCTTACTGATGCTTTTTACAACAGAATACCCACCATGTCTCAACAGCTACCAGCCAGAAGAAATGTTCTTGGTGAACCAATAGAATATACATCTACTTATTCTCCAGAAATTTTTGGCAACATTGGTAAAACTTTTTCTCCAATACAAAAATCTACCATTACAAATGATGTTGTATTTAATGAATTGGCAAGATTAAAAATAACTCCATCAACGCCATCAAGAAAAATTGGTAGTGTAAAGTTAGAACCTAAACAATATGAAGGAATGTTAAAAGAAATGTTGTCTTTGGGAACAAAAAGAAAACTAGAAAATGTTATAAAATCTTCTAATTATCAATCTGTTGTTGATTCCGTTAAAACAGATTTAATTAAAAGTATAATTTTAGAAGATCAAAAAATTGCAAGAGAAGTTACGCAAATTAGAAATCCTGATATTATTACAAATGAAATATTAAATCTTATGCAGGATTTAAAACAATAATAAACCATGTCCAGAAAAACGGAAAGGGTTGGTCGTAGTGGCGAGTTCTTGACCGCCTCAGTTCTAGCCAAAGTCTCCGATACAGTTACAGTCTTACCTCACGCAGCCGAAGCCGATGTCATCTTTGAGTGGAACAACCATTTAATTAAGTGCCAGGTCAAAACAAGAAACAACATTGAGAAAGGTGGAGTGTCTTGGCGGTTTGATTTACGCAGAGGAGCTAACACCAAAAATAGAAAATACCAAGAAAACACGTTGGATGTTTTTGCGCTTATCTCTGTTCCATATAATACTATTTACTTCTTACCTTTTAATAATTGCAAAAAACAATCAATTTGTATATCAGATGAAATTATGAAAAATCTTAATTCGTTAGATAGTTTGCAGGGGGCTATGGATAGCATTGCATGGATTAATACTGACAGACATATGACAAATGTGGATCTATTTGACGAAAATTCATTGGTTGCAATAGGCTAGTTTTTGGCTTAAAACAGCCGTTTGGGTGATTAGCTCAGTTGGGAGAGCATCTCGTTTACACCAATATAAATACGTATCATTGCAAATCACTATACATCATTAATTTAGGGAAACACTTGCAAAAGTGTCATACTTGATTCATTATTAATACTATAAATACACAAACAACACCTAAGTGCTGTCAAATGTATGACAAATGAAAACTGAAACTGGAACATTTACAGATCTATCTAAAACTTTAGGGAGATGTGTGAGCGTTGCAGACAGTCCTTGTATTGGCATTTGTTCAACCACACAGTTCGGTGATGATCGATGTAAGGGGTGTGGAAGAACACAAACCGAAATAAGGGATTGGGGAACTTTCTCTGACACAGAGAAAAAAATAATTAACTTGCGTAATGCTTCAGAACATTACGACATTAGACATCTACAAACGAGGAGCAAAGATGAAATACAAAAACGACACGCAAATACAAGCACTTAAAATATACCCAACTGGTTATTACGTTTACTACAGAATTAAGGGTAAGCGTAGAAGCATGAAGTTGGGATCTCTGGACTTGCCTATTAAGGTTGCAAGAAACCTAGCACAAAAGAACTTGGGCCTAGTGGCTACTGGCATTGATCCAATGGATAAGAAGAACAAGCTTACATTGAATGAGGCGTTTGCTAACTATGTGCAAAAACTTACCAACAAAGGATCAAAGAGTGCTAAAGAATATTCTGCAATTTTTGACAAAGATATTAAGAAGTTATTTGGTCATAAGCATTTAGATGAAATTACTGACAGCGAGATACAAACTTTACATGATAAGGTAACTCAACGCGCACCTATCATGGCTAACAAATGCCTGGAAGTATTAAAAGCAACTTATCGTCATGCCAAGATTAAAGACCACCCAATAGACGGAATAGAAAAGAACCCAGAGGCTAAACGTAAACGCTATCTAACAGAAGAAGAGCTGAATAGTGTTGTAAGAATATTAAATGCTAAATCTAAAATACCAGAGCTAACTAACTCAGTTGCATTTATTTGGTTGTTGATATTAACAGGCGCAAGGTGTGGTGAGGTGGCTGGTGCTAAATGGTCAGACTTGCAAGACAATAAACTTACATTAAAAAACCACAAGACAATGCGTTATGGAGATGACAGAGTTATTTATTTATCTAAACAAGCCATGAACATTATTAATGCTTTGCCAAGAACAAGTGGCACGATAGTTGGGATCGGTAGTCCTAGAAAATTTTGGGATGGAATTAGAAAGCAAATCAATGCACCAGATTTAAGATTGCATGATCTTCGACATAGTTATGCATCTTTTGGCATTGGTTTGGATATGAACCTAAGTATGGTCGGTAACTTGTTGGGCCATAGAGATATTGCAGCGACTCAACGCTATGCACATATCCATGAAAAGGTGTCAGTGGAGAACGCACAGAAGATTGGCGACCATATTCAGAAGATTATTATGAATGGGTAAATTTACCTGGCTTTAGAGAAAAACGACCTCCTGAGATGCTCTCTAAGGCGTTTTGTTGACCCAACCCAAGGTTTACCCTTAACGAAGTTATGCGGTTTACAGCTCTTTATAATGCTCAATTAATTTGTTGAGATACCAAGCAGCTTTCTCTAAGTCCTGGATATTTTCTTCTTTGTCTTTGTAACGATAAAAGTATTTCCAAATGTTTCCCTCTAAGTAAGATGGAAAATTATTTGAACCGACACGATCTTTTATTAAGTCGATACATTCTATTGCACCCTGATAGTGTGCTGGTTTATTAACCATATCTTTTTCCCCTTTCATTGCTTGATTCCATTCTTCTGGTGTTGCGTTATCTATAGACATTTTTGCTCCTTAATTATCTTTAAATATTAAATGTAAAATTTCGTGAATCTTTTTGTAAAGAAAATTTCTAAATTATATTTACAATATTTTCTCCAGTTCACTTGCTTTATTAAAAAAGCATGGGTTAGAATAACACAATCGTGAACAATGAGTAAAATTTATGAATAATAAAGTTTGGCTAACACAAGAAGAGTTAGCAGAGAGATGGAGAAAGTCTCCGAGAACATTGGCAAATTATCGGGCGCAAGGCAAAGGCCCAACCTATTCTAAAATGGGTGGCAAGGTTCTTTATGATCTTCAGGTCATAGAGCAGGAAGAAACTAAATCAACTATCGAACCAGTCGCAAGTTAATTGGTTAATGCAAGGTCGAAAGGCCGAAGGGGAGAGCTTGAGTGCATACAGCAAATAGAACAACTGTTGGGGATAAAATTGGAAGTTAATTACAGTCAATCATTTGGTGGCGGACACGACTTACTTGGTTGTCCTGGTTATGCCATTGAAGTTAAAAGACGCAGAGCAGTATCACAAGCCGATCTAAAAAATTGGTGGGATCAAGCAGTTAAGCAAGCACTTAAAGTTGATCTGTTACCTTGCCTTTGGTTTCGAGCAGACAGAGCAGACTGGAAGGTAGCCATACCAGATGTCTACGCACACAAGAACAATTTATTTCCCATAGAAGATTTTAACATTGCTTCGGTTATGTCAACTGAACTGTGGGCTGCAATAATGAGAGAGGAGTACAACATTGGCACACGCGAAATTAGCACCGAGTAGTATAAGTAGAGTTATTAGATGTCCAGGTTCAGCGATACCTAATGCTGAAGCACCAAACACATCTTCGTTACCTGCTGCACGAGGTACTGCAATCCATGAGATGTGTGAGCAGTTATTAAAAAACAGATTAGATGGAATTACTTTGTCTGATTATTGGTTAGGCAAAACAGTAGAGCTAGAAGGCTTTGCTATAGAGATAGGCCAAGAAGAAATAGACATAGCAGAAACTTACGTCAACTACATTAATCAAAGAACTGAAGAACTCAATGGCAAACTCTTAATAGAAGAAAAACTTTACATGAATGAAATTAGCGATGACTGTTGGGGAACAAGTGATGCAGTTATCTTAGGTGAACACAATCGTATGGTGGTTGCAGATTTAAAGTCTGGTAATTTTCCAGTCGATGTAAATTTTAACGAACAATTAATGACATATAGTTTAGGCGCATTGACTCGGTGGGGAAATGAAAACACAGTCATAGAAATGACGATCATCCAACCAAGTAAAAAATCTTTTCATAAAGATGGGCCTATTAGAAGTTTTGATATTCAAGCTGTCGATCTAGTCGATTGGGGTTTTAATATCTTAAAGCCAGCGTGTGAGGAAGCATTGGGTGAAGATCCAACCTACAACGCTGGAGATTGGTGTCGGTTTTGTGCATACAAACCTGACTGTGTAACATTTCAAAATAACCTGGAGGTTAAATAATGAAAGAAGAAGAGAAAGCGTTATTATCTTTTGAAGATAAAGACGGAAACAATAGACAAATCTTTAACAAAGATTTGACAGAAAAGGTGCAACCTTTGGTGGAAGAAATCCAACAGGATTTAAAAGCAGAGGAAGAGCTTGCCCCAACATTTAACGAGGCAACCAAAGTCATGCACCATATGCAATCGGTTCGTAAGAACATTAGAAATGCGTTAGAGAAACTTGAGGCAGCATTACCGCCTTACAAAAAGCCAGTAAAAATACATGGCGTTGATGAGGTGAAAAAATGAGTCTAGCTGCAATACAAAAGAAAGCGAAAGCAAAACCAAGCATTGTGATTATCTATGGGCCATCTGGTCTTGGTAAAACCACACTTGCTGTTGGCTCAAAAGATCCAATAGTTTTGCAAACAGAAGAAGGTCTAGGTATCTTAACCAAGAACAGAGACATTCCTCATTTTCCATTGGCAAAAGATTACGATACTTTTATTGGTTATCTAAAATCTTTAGTTGATGAAAAGGAGTTGCCTTATTCATCTCTAGTGGTCGACAGCTTAGATTGGTTAGAACCAATTATTTTTGCTAAGACTTGTGAAGTACATAATCAAAAATCTATTGAGTCGTTTGGTTATGGTCGTGGTTATGTAGAGGCAGTTAAGTATTGGAGAGAGTTTCTTGACCTGGTGAACAGATTAAGAAATGAACACAGCATGAGAATATGTTTGATTGCACACAATCAGATTAAAACATTTCATGATCCATCTACTGAAAGTTATGACCGCCACGAACTTAAGCTTAATAAACACGCATCAGCATTAGTTCTTGAAGCTAGTGATATGTGTTTGTTCCTTAACTATAAAAAGGGAACAGTCAAAGTGCAGGGTAACAAAGGACTAACTAATAAAACTGTGCAATCAGGAAGAATATTAGTTACAACTGAATCACCTGCTGCGGTTGCTAAAAATAGATATGGTTTACCAGAAGAAATACCAGTCGTTGAAGAAGGCGATGACTTTATTGTCAGAGCTGAAAATACTTGGGCCGAGATTGGTAAGTTAATCAATAAATCCTAATGGCAAAGTTATCGCATGATAATGCCCTCTACTACATGAAGAGGGCAAAAGTTTTGTTGGATCATGTTGAAGAAGAAAATGGGGAACACGATCATTTACTACCCCAAGGTGGTAACAAGGAGTTGGTAGAAATTATCAAAGACTTGTTATTTTTGATTGATCGTACAGGCGACTTTGAAGAGTACGATCTCGGATAAGTTTTTTTTAGTGTTAATTTTTTACGGAGGTAATTATGGTTGATTTAACACAATATAATGATGGTGAAGCGTTTGATAGTACAAGTGTAAATAGTGGGGGCGGTGGTTCAATAGAACCAGGTCGTCATGTTTTACATTATGCTGGTTCAGAAGAAATCTATAACGAAGAACTTGATAGGAAAGTTATTAGAATAACTTTTGAAATCGATGGCACTACTATGAATGTCAGAAATGACTTTTGTATGCAATACAACAAACCATCACCAGAAAAGGCTAATGGCGCGAAAAAAAATGTTGAAATAGGGAAAACTTCCTTAATGCTTTTTATGAACGCTGTTGGACTAAACTCTATGAAAAATACTGATGTGCTGGTTGGCAAAGCAGTATCAGCAGAGTTAGTTAGAAATGATGCAGGTTATCTAAAAATACATGAGGATTATGGTAAAACCTGGCAAATCGTAGGAGCAGCTAAGTCTGAGCCAAAAGTAGAAGAGAAAGCTGATGATACAGATCACAGCGAGAACATCCCCTTCTAGTCATGACCTTAAATATCGGAGGCCCAGTCTTTGCGGTTATTGCAGAGACTTGGCTTCCCCGATGTTTGTCATGGTTGGAGATAAGATGTTTGGGGGGTGTTCACTAGATCACCTGGATAAAATTAAACGAGGAGAGAAGATGCAAGAGATAAAAAATTTTGCGCAAGTTTCTGAGGAAGGACTTGATTATGCTTTGGGGAAAAGCAGAGACATTTATTTAGATACAAAAAAAGAAACAGGATCATTTGAATTACACAAGTGGTCAAAAGAACAGAGGTTGGCGTTTGTCCATTCTCTTGTACGCTCTTATCTGAATCACCAGCACTCTGTGGCTGAAACAGGTTTGAGTGTCGATGACTGATCTAACACAATTTTTTGGAGAAGAGGGCCTAGCGATAGATCCTAATTTTGCTTTTGCCAATAAAGGTAAAAGTATTCAAGACTTAATCAACGAAATGCAGACGCATGGTTTGTTGGTTGATTACATAGACATGAGTGGCGAGTTAGTTCGCTGTAAGGTAGGAGCAGTTGCAAACTGTAGACCTGATAAAGTAGGTGAGGCATCTGGTTATTATGTTTTTAATCAGATTGACCACGAAAAATTTGTTTGCGTCTTTGGTAATTGGAGAAGTTCTTTTGAAGGGAAGTTTCTTAGTTACTCAGCCAACGATTTAACACCTGTTGAGAAGCAAGACCTACAGCGTAAGTTGGAGGAGGCTAATAACAGGAGACAGGAAGCTAAAGAAAAGCAACAAGAAGAAGTTGCTGTATATGCCAAGGAAAAGTTTGAGTCGGCTGAAGAGGTGGTTCAACATAAGTATTTGGATGTAAAAAGTGTTAAAAGTTATGGTCTAAAACAAGTAAATGGTAATCTGCTTGTCGGTGTGCATTCTATCACTAAAACTAATACAGGAACATTAGTAAAAGAGATAAAGTCGCTCCAATATATCTCTCCAAACGGAGATAAGAAATTTGTTGGTGGGGGAGCTGTGAGAGGCAACGTGAACCTCATTGGTTGCGATGTGAATGATCTATTGCACTTACCAAATCTAATCGTCTGTGAGGGGTATGCGACAGCAGCATCGATCTATGAAAGCACAGGTGTTCCTTGCTTGGTGGTATTTAGTGCAAACTTTTGTTTGCCAGCTCTCAGCAGATTAAGAGAAATAATTGGTAATAACTGTAAATTTATTTTAGCGTTAGACAATGACAAGAACCAAGTAGGCAATACTAAGGCCAACGAAGTTGCGACAGCAGTTGTAAATTGTGTAACCAGACTTCCAAGCATCATTGGTGATTACAATGATTTAGCAAGACAACAGGGGAATGAGCAAGTAAAGCTCGAACTGTTAGACTCCAAGTTTAACATTCGACAATACGCCATTCGGAATCTAGTAAACTCTCCTCCTCAGACCGAGTGGTTAGTAGAATCGTTCATTCCCCTCTCTAAACCTGGAATTATTGCTGCGGTAGGTGGCGTTGGTAAAAGTTTAAGCGTTATTCAATTAGCATTGGGTATTGCAACAGGTGGAAGTTGGTGGGGAAAGAAAATACTGCAACAAGGTAACAGCGTAATCTTTGCAGCCGAGGATGATTTAAGTGAGATCCACAGGAGAATAGATTTGCTCGACCCAAAAGGCGAGAGGTTTGATTCACCTTACGATGTTTATGTTTTTCCTATTCCTGAACAAAAAGAGCCGATGATCTTATTAAGAGAAGAAGGCATTACTCCTATTGGTCAAGAGTTGGTCGATGAATTAAAGATGATTCCAAACTTGAAGCTGTGTTGTTTTGATCCACTCCAGGCATTTACAACAGGCAATGTTTCTAGCTCTAACGAGGTGGGCCAATTATGGGGTTCTTATTGTGCGAACATAAGTGCCAGAATTGGTTGTAGCACTTTAACAGTTCATCATCTTAATAAAGGTGCATTAACCAATGACTCTGACGATGCAATGTCGCATCGTATGGAAATTCGTGGGGCCTCGTCCATCACGGACTCAGTACGTTATGCCATTGCCATGTGGTTGGCTGATGAAGAAACGTGTGAAAAAATTTGTGCAGAACAAGGCATAGACTTTAACCGAATGGCAGTTGTGAAAGCTGCATTGGTAAAAAGTAATTCAGGTAACGTGGATTACGGAATCAAAACCTTGATTCGTAAAGAAGCAGTTTTAGAAATCTTAGACGGAAGCAAAGCATTTGAATGGAGTTAGTCGCAAGTTGCTTTGTGATTAATCGTGATGTTACAATTTTAGTCCTAGCATTAATTAAAGGAGAAAGGAGAGATGAATGTATTAAGTTTGTTTGACGGAATGAGTTGCGGAATGATTGCTTTAGATCGTTTAGGAATTAAAGTTGATAATTATTACGCAAGTGAGATTGATAAGTATGCCATCCAAGTAAGCCAAGCCAATTACCCAGATATTATTCATGTTGGTGATATTACTAAGTTAGATTTATCTACTTTACCGAAGATTGATTTGGTGATGGGTGGCTCGCCATGTCAAGGATTTAGCTTTGCAGGTAAACAGTTGGCCTTTGATGATCCAAGGTCTATGTTGTTTTTTGAGTTTGTTAAGTGTGTAAAAGAATTAAATCCTAAATATTTTTTATTAGAAAATGTAAGAATGAAGAAAGAATACTTAGATATTATTTCTGAGTACATGGGAGTTGAACCTATCTTTATTAATAGCTCTTTGGTTTCTGCTCAGTCAAGACAGCGTTACTATTGGACTAACATTCCTGGGATTGAGCAACCTGAGGAGAGGGGAATAGTTTTAAGAGATATTTTAGAGGAACAAGCTAATACTTATTTAACTGATAAAGCAGTAGCCTACATGAATAGAAATTCACCAAAATGGTCAAATGGAAAATCTAGAAAAGATATTTACATAAAACATGAAAGCCAAAAAGGGATGTGTTTAACAGCCAATATGCACAAAGGAGTTCCTTATGGGGTTATTGCTATTGATAAACCCAAACACAAAGAGCAAGACCATTTAAAGCAATTCAAAATAAAAGACGAAACAGTACCTAAGTATGTACCTAATGAAGAGGGAGACTTTTGCGATCCTTACAATAAAAAAATGATTAAGGGAGATAAATCTACAACACTTAGGACAAATTCATCTAATGGTAATACTTGGATAAAACAAACTAGCGATAAGCCTCAACACATAGGAACAGAAGTTGATGTTAATGGACACGATATATTAAAGCGTGTGTATTCTCCTGATGGTAAATCTCCAACTGTTAATACGATGGGCGGTGGTAACAGAGAACCGAAAGTTGTTATGGGTGCTTACAGAGGCCGTTACAACGAGGATGGCTCAATTAGTCAGCGTTTAGAATTACGCAAAGACCAAAAGACCAATACCATTACCACAGTACAAAAGGACAATGTTTTAACCCAAGATGAAGTCTATTGGAGAAAGCTAACACCCTTAGAGTGCGAGAGATTGCAAACAGTACCAGATAATTATACGAACCATGTCAGCAACACTCAGCGTTATAAAATGCTTGGCAATGGTTGGACTATAGAAGTTATTGCTCACATCTTAAAGAACATGGAAGCATGAACGATACAGTCAAAGCAGTAATATTTATTAAAGATGCAATTAATCTTAGCCAAGATGAATTGAAGGAGAAGTTTAAAGAGGCGGTTGATAACAATGAGATCAACCATTTTGAAATAAAAAGCAAGGGGAAAGGAATTGAATATTGAAATATTGAAAGGCGATTGCATTGAATCATTAAAGAAACTAGAAGATCAATCTATCAACACCTGTATAACTAGTCCGCCTTATTGGGGATTGCGTAATTACAACGATGAATCCAAGCAGTTAGGTATGGAAGATACACCAGAGGAATTTGTTGATAATTTGGTCAATGTATTTAGAGAGGTCAAAAGAGTGTTGCGAGATGATGGAACAGTTTGGCTTAATCTTGGCGATAGTTGGAAAGATAAACAATTATTAGGTATGCCCTGGAGAACAGCTTTTGGATTGCAAAGCGATGGATGGATATTAAGAAGCGATATTATTTGGCATAAACCAGCAGTCATGCCGAGTAGCGTAAGAGATAGGGTAACTAATTGCCATGAATATATTTTTTTATTATCAAAAAATAAACAATATTATTATGACAACGAAATAATAAAAGAAGATTCAACTTATAAAAATAGTAAGGGAGAGTATAGGCCCAATGGTATGTCTGGAATTGGTAAAAAAAACCAAGGTCAAAATGGTTTTGATATTCGGTCTGGTTTATCTAATATGAAAGAACAACCCAAAAGAAATAAAAGATCTGTATGGACTATAACTACCAAACCATTTAAAGGCGCACATTTTGCCACCTTTCCCAAAGACTTAATAGAACCATGCGTTTTAGCTGGTTGTCCAGAGGGCGGTACAGTTTTAGATCCCTTTGGTGGTTCTGGAACAACAGGCATAGTTGCAGCACAACACAGTAGAAATGCAGTTTTATTGGAGCTGAACCAAGAATACATAGATTTAGCTAATGCAAGAATTAACAATGAATTAGGAATGTTTGGACAAGGAGTACAAAATGATTAATTACCCATGCGGTTGGTTTGACGTTGAACAATTACCAGGAGGATCAAGAGCAAAATGAAATGTTTTAATTGTAATGCCAATATGAAGTTGGACAGAGAAAAGAATATTAGTCGATACAATAATTGTTTTGATTTAAAGCTTAGTTTTAGTTGTGCAGAATGTGGAGCTGTCGTTAATGCTTATCCACCAAAAGACGATTTATTAGATGAAGCTATTAGGCGAAGTGGTGAATATCATGGGTAAAGGTGATATGCCAAGACCTGGAGCTTATTCGCAAGAATACAAGGATAATTGGGAACGTATTTTTGGTAAAAAGAAGAAGCAAAAAGACGAAAAAGAGGTAAAAAAGAAGTAGTTTTTATGGAAGTTCTGTTAAGACTTTATAGAAGAACTGTTAAGACTTTATGGAAGATCTGTTAAGACTTTGCGGTAATGTAGTTAAGCATATCCATAACATAACATAACATAGAGGGAGAAATGGTCTAAAGACCATTTTCCCCAAGAATAATTAGAAGAGGAGGAGTTTAATTGATTGATAAATTCTGGTGGATAACAACCGATAGTGTAATCGAGGAAGATGTTGGATTTGTGGCCTATGGGGTAGCAAAGAAGTATAAAAGTTTTGCGAAGCTCAAAGGCGTGGTTTGGAAGTGGTTTAGACGACAAGCAGGGAGAACCGATCTAAATGCAGCTGAGACTTTGGTTTTGTGGGCCATATGTGAAAGACATCGCGCAGAATCAATGAGCTGTAGGGATGCGTTTAGTTATTTGGCGAAGATGACAGGATTAACGCCTAAAACAGTAGGAAAGGCAATTCAGTCTTTAGTTGATAAAAAGGTAATTTGGTTAGCTGTAGAGGGAGAGAGGATACTCTTGCGGAAAGCAAGACGGAACGGGAGAAAGCATATTCTCCTTATTGGTTTAGGGGTAGCTTTGGTTGAGGAGGGGGACTAGAGGTTCTCAAATATCCTGACAGCTATATAAATACCTATCAGGACTGTTAGCCAAATTAAAAAACCTATACCGAATATGAAGCCTATTATCTCTATCATCTTTGCTCTATTTTGGTTTTTCTTCGCTTATCTCTTGGGTACTCGGTAACAACTCGCCCACTAGCAAAGCGTGTTTGAATTCTACCTTTGCGAATATCGATCATGGTTATTTGTCCGTCAAGCTGTTCTTTGTCTAAGCGTTGGCGTTGTTCTTCTACTTTGTCGCTATGCTGTGTCATGCTTTCACCCTTTTTTGTTTTTCAATATCAAAATATGAGTCATAAATATCTGTCATTTGTCCTGTATTGGGTACAGTTTTCCAAATATGGATAATCTGTTCGCCTGTTGAGTTGTCAAGATAGACAGTTAAATTTCCCATGGTTATATACGCACACTCGTCTGATCTTTTATCTATTTCAAATAATGCCATTTTTAGTTCCTCCTATTGAAATGCTATTTGTTTTATTAAGTTTTCTATTGCTACTAAGGTTTTCTTTTCCTCAGTCGTTGGCTTTGGTTTCTTAACCAATGGCTTTCCTAAGTCAGCGAGTGCCTTGATTAAAACTTCTTTATCTTTTTCTGTTACTTGTAGTTTCATTAATGCCATTAGATTACCTCCTCGTTAAGATAATAATTCTCTTGATTTTTAAGATCATTAAACCAGTCTTTTAAATCAACTTGTTTAAATCTGTTTGCATCACCATTTACTATTTGGTAATTCATCAAGAACCTATTGTTGTTCTTAAAGCATGATTTAGATATATATTCTGCTAACTCTTCATTAGTCATGTTAGATAACTTTTTATAAAAGTCTCTCGATACATTTACGCTTATTTGCATATCAATAATTAAATCTCTACTCATTAGATCACCGCCTTTGCAATTATGATTGTTATAAAAACCACTAGAGCAACAAAGATCAGATTTTCTGTCATCTCTCGTGCTACATCGTGCCATGGTTTTGGTTGTCTTGGCTTGTGTAATTTGTGTGCAAAGTCTTTCATTTCTTATCTCCTATAAAATGAGTTAGTAATACCACGAAAACCCTCAAAAGAGAGGGTTAGGGGGATCGTGGGGAGAGTTGTTTTAGTTTGTCTCCTTTTGTTTGGTAAAGGTTAAAGTTCCGCTAGGATCAGAATAGGTAAGCGCTGCATCATCTTTGAGAAAATGTAATTGTGCTATAAATTCATCATCTAAACCCCAATCATCAGAGTTAATAAGCGTATAAAGAGAAACCTCCTTTTTTGGCACTTCTCCATATCCGTCAACCCAATCAACTAGGTATATCTTGCGTTCTAACTTAATTCTTTGCTTAAGTTCTTTAGCGTTTCCATAAAAGCGTTTGTTTCCAAAGTTAGTAATAATATCCATTACGCTACCTCCTCAGAGTTATTTAATTGGTCTTGTAATTCTTCATCTGAATATAAACCATCGCAAGAATTACAAAGAACAACGCCACATTGAATTTGAGAATTTCTCTCATCCTCAAGTTTTCCACATAAATTGCATTTATCCATTACGCTACCTCCTTAGTTGCCTAGGGAGATATACCTCCTTAGTTTCGTTATATACTCTGTAAACAATCGCCCAACTACAATCCCATGAGGGTGCTTTATTACGCTTATGAAATGGTGCAGTTACTTCATTTAATAACTGATTTAAAGTAATGTCAGGTTTGTTAGCTTTAACTGTTTTTAAGTTTTCCTTAATTTCTTGTTCAAATTCTTTAAAGATACTCATTACGCTACCTCCTTTAGTGTATCTTCAACATCATTAATTAATTCTTGGTTAAATTGTTCTAGTTTTTCAATGCCTATATTTTGCATTAACCATCTTTGCACTTGTTGAGTTGTGCATTGATAGTCTTGCGCTTGTGCATCTATAAAAGTAGAAATAACGAAAGATCGTTTTTTCTTTGGTGTGGTTGCTTGTTGCCATCTTTGAATATTGCGTTCATAAATGTCATAACCATAATCACCATTTATATAACAAGAATATAATCTCCTTACTATATGGTTTGAATCTTCTAATATCTCATCGAAATTATAGAAGTCTGTTTTTAGTTGTTGTTTATAATCCATTCTCTCTCTCCTAATGTGTAACCTTAATTGATTACATAAGAATTATAACTCATAAAACATCACGAAAGATACCAAGTAAGGGCAGAAAAGTGGTCTTTTTGTATAAAAAGGGCGGTTTTTCATATAAAATCGGCTTATAAAAGGGGTATTAATGGAACAAAAAGAACAAAAACCACTCAAAAAAGTAGGCAGAAAACGCATTGAATTAGACTTAGAACAAGTGGAGAACTTAGCTTCTCGCGGTCTTGGTACTACGCAAATAGCTCGTGCCTTGGGCGTTTCATGGAATACGATAGACAGAAACAGAAAGCGTTTAGGTGAATTTGAAGAAGCATTAAAAAGGGGAAAGGCTCGAGGATTGGCACAAGTAACAAATGCACTTTTTGAATCGGCAACAGAGAAAAACTCAGTTGTGGCCCAGATTTTCTACCTTAAGAACCAAGACCCATCCAAATGGAAGGATCGCCAAGAAGTTGTGAACGCATCAATTAATTTAAACGATGTAATAAATGGAGCAAAAACCAGGATCGGCGGTTCTATGACAAATGTAATCGATGCAAAAGAAATAAACCCTTTAGCTAAAGCAGATGAAGAAGGGGAACAACTCGTATCAAAGAAGATGCAGCAAAAAAACACAAAGGGTTAAGCGTTGGCGATCTTATCTCCCCTTAATACTAGCCAACGGAAAGGCGGAAAACCCCATCAATGTCAGCTCCTTATATCAGATGTTGTAAATACCCCCCCTTTCACTTTTGCGACGGGGCAATGTATGTGGAACTGATGAACTAAAATTTTTTTATTTTTTTTGATATGAAATATAGCGCACAACAAGAACAAGAACTCATGACCGAAATTTGGTCAATGAATGTTAAAAACGATCCTTACAACTTTGTTAAGTTCATCTTCCCTTGGGGAGAACCAGGCACCCCCCTCGAAGAATTTACAGGCCCTCGCAAGTGGCAGGAAAAAATTTTACGAGATATTTCCATACACATACAACGCAACAACGGAAAAGCCACACCAGAAATGTTTAGACTTGCAGTTGCAAGTGGTCGTGGTATCGGCAAATCAGCCTTAGTTGCTTGGCTCATACTGTGGATGCTCTCAACCAGAGTTGGCTCTACTACCATCGTTACCGCTAACACCGAACAGCAGCTTAGAAGTAGAACTTGGGCGGAACTAGGTAAATGGCTCACGCTTTCGATTAACAACCATTGGTTTCACAAAACAGCAACCACCATCAAACCTGAAGGTTGGTTTGAAGAAGCACTAAAACGCGACCTAAAAATAGATACTGGTTACTACTACGCGCAAGCACAGTTATGGAGCGAAGAAAACCCAGACGCATTTGCTGGTATTCACTCTAACTACGGAGTTTGCCTAATTATGGACGAAGCATCAGGTATACCAGCACCTATCTACAGCGTATCAGAGGGATTTTTTACTGAACCCACCGAAAACCGCTATTGGTTTACCTTCTCTAACCCACGCAGAAACACAGGCCCATTCTACGATTCTTTCCATTCCAAGCGTAAATTCTGGGAATTAGCGCAAATCGACTCACGCACAGTTGAGGGAACTGACCAAAACCTCTTTCAAACCATGCTTGAACAATATGGTGAAGATTCAACAGTCGCTAGAGTCGAAGTTCTTGGTGAGTTTCCCCATGCAGACGATGATGCGGTTATTCCTATGGAACTTGCTCGAGCAGCACTAGGAAGAGATGTGTCATTAACAGTAAATGATCCGATAGTTTGGGGATTAGACGTAGCTAGGTTTGGTGGTGATAACTCAGCTCTTTGCATCCGCCAGGGCAACACAGTTTTTGAAATTAAGACTTTTAAATCAATGGATTTAATGCAATTATGCGGTGCAGTTAAAAATCTATACGATGACGCAACTGCAATGAACAGACCACAAGAGATCCTTATAGACGTAATTGGTTTAGGCAGTGGTGTGGTTGACAGACTCTCAGAGCAAAACTTACCCGTCAGAGGCGTAAACGTATCTGAGTCTCCAGCGACCAGTAAGAACTATCTTAACTTGAGAGCAGAGTTATGGTTTGCGATAAAAGATTGGTTGGCGCAACGAGATTGCCGACTTCCTTATGATGATGAGCTTGTAGCGGAATTGGTTGCGCCTTCCTACAAATATACATCAACAGGAAAAATAAAAATAGAGTCTAAGGAAGAAATGAAAAAAAGAGGAATCAAATCACCCGACAAGGCAGATGCACTTGCATTAACCATGGCAAGTTCGGCTGCAAGTTTTGGTGGAGGAACTTCCTTTTTGGGTTATAATTTCAAGAAACCTTTAAAATCCAAAATTCTACGAGTAGGTTAATACATGAAATATGACAAAGAAGATGATGCGAAAGCAGAAATGATAGACGATTCTAATGAAGAAGAACTGCAAGGCATCTTAAAATCTGAGCTAGACGATGCTAGAGATTACATCGAGCAAGTAGGCGAAGATAGAGCCGAGGCAACTGAATATTATTTAGGTGAAGCACCCAATGGACAAAGCTCCATGCAGTCTGAGTATGTTTCAACAGACGTTAGAGACAGCGTACTGTTTATGCTTCCATCTATCATGCGTACTTTCTTTGGTACTAATAAGATCGTTGAGTTTGTACCACGCAACGCAGAGGATATACCTCTTGCAACCCAACAAACCGACTACATCAACTACATCATTCAACAAAAGAACCCTGGTTTCAAAGTTATGTATGACGTATTTAAAGATGCACTCATCAGAAAAACTGGTTTTGTAAAAGCTTATTGGGATGACAGCATTAGTGCATCTACTCACGAATACACAGACGTATCACCAGAGGGTTATCAAGCTCTCATGTTAGATCCTGATGTAGAGATAGTTAAAGAGACAGCAGAGATGCAGTCCATGACAATCATCAACCCTGAAACGGGCGAAGAGATAACACAAGAATCACCTGTAAGTTACGACCTAACCATCAGACGAGTTAAAGGTAAAAACCAAGTTTGCATCGAGTCCATACCACCTGAAGAAGTTTTAATCTCTAGGTATGCCAGAGATTTGCACAGTTCTCCTTATGTAGCTCACCGCATGATTAAAACTGTTAGCGACTTGGTTGCTATGGGTTACGACAGAGAAGAAATGGAACAATACGCTGGTTCTGGTAATTTAATTGATGCTGAAACTTTTGAAGAAGAAGAAGCAAGAAATCCATATTCAGACGGAATTTTTGATGCAAGAAACGATAGCGGTCAAAAAAATGTTTTATATGTAGAACACTATTTATTTTATGATTTAGATGGCGATGGAATAGACGAAAGGATAAGAGTATGTACTGTAGGCAATGGCTTAAATATAGTAAATACAGCTCAATGGGATGACTTACCGATAACTCTCTTCTGTCCTGATCCCGAACCGCATACCTCCATCGGTTCTTGTCCAGCAGATTACTTGAAGCCTATTCAAGCTGCTAAGTCTCAAATTATGCGAGACACACTTGATAGTCTGGGCCACGCCATCTTCCCTCGCATGGGAGTCGTTGAAGGACAAGTCAACATAGACGATGTTCTCAACACCGACATAGGACAACCAATTAGAATGCGTGCGCCAGGTATGGTGCAACCTTTCGCAGTTCCTTTTGTTGGCAAAGAGGCTTTCCCCGTTCTGTCTTACTTAGACGAAGCAAAAGAAAATAGAACAGGTGTATCTAAGGCATCTGCTGGTCTGAACGCTGATGCATTACAAAGCTCAAGTGCATCCGCAGTTGCAGCCACTATGTCAGGCGCACAAGGTCGAGTCGAACTTATTTGCCGACACTTTGCCGATGGCATGAAAGACTTGTTTAAACTGGTCAATAGCCTAGTTGTAAAACACCAAGACCAAGCAGACATGGTAAGACTTAACAATGAGTTTGTACCCATTGATCCTCGTTATTGGGATGCCGACAAAGACCTAGTAGTCAACGTAGCTATTTCTAAAACCAGTGATGCTGAAAAACAAGCTGTCTTACTACAGGTCGCAAGCAAGCAAGAACAGATCCTACAACAGCTAGGCGTAAACAATCCATTAGTATCACTACAACAATACTCCAACACTCTTTCTAAGTTAATAGAACAAGCTGGTTTCAAAGATACCAAGTCGTTTATTAATTCTGAAGTACCTCCAATACCACCACAGCAACCACAACCAACTCCACAAGATATGTTGGCTCAAGCTGAAATGGAAAAAGCAAAAGTAGCAGCGCAGAAAGCTATGATAGATTCTGAAACAGATCGAATGAAGATCATCATGGACGATGATAGAAACCGAGACGAAGCAGAAGCTAACATTAGGCTTAAGGCTGCTGAACTAAATGCTAAGTATGGCGCACAAATCAATGTAGCAGAGATCAACGCACTTATGGAAAGAGACAGAGAAACCATAAGACAGATTGCCAAGACCAATGCACAAGGATTGTTCACGGGCAATGGCGGTTAAGATATTTGACATAGAGGTCTTAGAAGATGACATGGTTTACGTTGGTAACGACATCAGAGCCAAAGACAAAGAGACAGCATTAAAAATACTAACGCTTATGTCTGGTGGTATTATCAACGAAGATTCAGAAATATTAAGTTGTGAGGAAAAGACAGTACACTAATCATGGCAACACCAAGAAAGGGTAAGGCAAAAGTAAAAGTAACTGCATCTGGTAAAAGAGTTAGTTATGGTCAAGCAGGAAAAGCCAAGGGTGGTGGGCCTAGGGTAAAGCCAGGAACATCTAAAGGTGATTCATATTGTGCTAGAAGTCTTGGTATAAAGAAAAGATTATCAAAGAAAAAACAAAACAACCCTAATACTCCAAACAATCTATCAAGAAAAAGATGGAAATGTTCTGGGGCTAAATCCAAAAGAAAATAATGATTGATAAACTTATCAAGCCTGTTAGCGATATTCTTGATAAGTTTGTTGCTGACAAGGATTTAAAACTTAAGCTATCTCACGAACTAGAGAAAGAAATAGTCTCTCTTAATAGAGCTCAGATAGAACTTAATGCAGTAGAAGCTGCTCATCAGAATGTCTTTGTTGCAGGATGGAGACCTTTTATCGGTTGGGCTTGTGGTGTAGCGTTGGTCTATCATTTTCTTATTGAACCTATTATTCAATACATTCTTATTATTAATGGCTCTGACTTCAAGACACCAGAATTTGACTTTAGCCAGCTTTCAACAATCGTTATGGCAATGCTTGGCATGAGTTCGCTTAGAACTTATGAAAAAACCAAAAAATAGTGTGGGCGTTTATGAAAAAAGAACACAATATAGATTGGGAACAATATCCCAACTTTTCACCTGAAGAGTTTGCTTGTCAACATTGCGGTGAAAATGGTATTAGTCAATTACTTTTAGATAAGTTACAATCACTAAGAACGGAACTTGATTTTCCTTTCGTAATTACATCTGGTTATCGTTGTAAAGATCACCCGATAGAAAAGAAAAAAGTTAATCCAGGCGCACACAGAGATGGCTTCGCTGCTGACATAGGAGTCAGAGGTCATAAAGCATACGAAGTGATAGCTAAGGCAAGTGAGTTTGGTTTTACAGGCATAGGTGTCGCACAAAAAGGCGACAATAGGTTTATTCATTTAGATGTATCGACACATCAAGTAACAAGACCTAGACCTTGGATATGGAGTTATTAAGGAAACAATTATGGAATTTTTATTTTGGACAGCAATTATAGTAATAGGAACGGGTCTATGTATTAGACACTTCCAACCTGATAGATGGGAAGCTCTAAAAAAGCTCATCAAAAACTAATGGAACTCTCTCCATGGATCTTGTGGAACGCCCTCATAACATTGGTGTACATACCAATCATTACAAATATTAGGTCTAACTCTCAAGAAGTTAAAAGAGTTGATATTCTTGTTAATAAAACAAGAGAAGAGTTGCCAACTCGTTATGTAACCAAAGCAGAGCTACACAAAGACATGGATAGAATTTTTGACAGATTCGACAAAATAGACGAAAAAATTGATAAACTATTAAACTTATGAACCAAGAACTCTTAGATTACTTAGAAGCACATCAAGACGATGCAAACTATGCAAGTGGCAATGCGTTTGCGTATGGTCTAAATAACAGAGCAATGGATGACCTAGCAAGTGGCGGAGTTCCTGCTGGATTAATTGCACCTGGCGTTAGTTATTCTCAACGAAAGCCTGAAGGTTATACTCAGTATGACCTAGCTTCCCCGTTTGGCTATATTGACCAAGTTGCTCCATATATGCCATCTGGCCCAAGATATATGCCAATGGTTTCAGACGCAAGTACCTTTAATGAATTGGCTGCTCAATATGGCGCAAACCAAGCTGCTGCCTATGATTCAACAGTTGGAGGAACAACAAATACGGCAACAACAAATACGGCAACAACCACAACACCTACACCAACACCTACACCAACACCTACACCAACACCTACACCAACACCTACACCAACACCTACACC
>Ga0233439_10001562_pt1 | contig 28798 bp, 31 predicted proteins | sample SI_123_September_6_FD_182713 | JGI IMG/M metagenome (GOLD analysis project Ga0233439, IMG submission 182713) | Seawater microbial communities from Saanich Inlet, British Columbia, Canada - SI_123_September2016_100_MG | ecosystem: Environmental > Aquatic > Marine > Inlet | place: Canada: British... | reverse complement strand
GTATTAGGAAACGTGCCGGTCTTTAATACCGTGCGGGACGCTGTTGTCAAGACCAAGGCCAACGCCACCATGATATTTGTTCCCCCTCCATTTGCCGCCGATGCGATTCTAGAAGCCGCGGATGCCGGCATTGAGTTGATCATCTGCATCACCGAGGGAATTCCTGTCAGCGACATGGTAAATGTTTATAAATATCTCCAAGGCACAGAAAGCCGGTTGGTCGGGCCCAATTGCCCCGGTGTTATTTCTCCAGGCAAAGCGAAGATCGGCATCATGCCCGCTCACATCCATAAAAAAGGCAATGTCGGAATCATTTCCAGAAGTGGAACCCTGACCTACGAAGCCGTTGGACAGTTGACGGCATTAGGGATTGGTCAGTCCACCTGTGTCGGAATTGGTGGTGACCCCATCATTGGCAGTCGCTTCATCGATGTTCTGAAACTGTTTCAAAAAGACCGGGGTACCAAAGCCATTTGCATGATCGGAGAAATTGGCGGAACCGCCGAAGATGAGGCGGCCTACTACATCAAGAAAAACGTGACCAAGCCAGTAGTCGGATTCATCGCGGGTCAAACAGCACCTCCAGGCCGACGCATGGGACATGCCGGCGCCATTATCTCGGGGGGTCAAGGAACCGCTGAAGAAAAAATGAAGATCATGAAACGGTGCGGAATTAAAGTCGTGAAAAGCCCTGCCGACCTCGGCAAAACTATCCAAAAAGCCCTCTAGCGGCGAACCGCCGCTGGCAAATCACAAAATCCCATCAAGCTAGCAATACCCTTTGCTGACAGAGAGACCTATTGCCAGTCACCCCCACGCCTAGCGGCGAACCACCGCTGGCAATTTGCAAAATCCCATCAAGCTAGAAAAGAGTTGTCTCGACTTGGCGAGTCTTTGCCATTCACCGGCAACGCTGTTGGGAATAACCTACTCGCCTACCTTATCCTCATAAGAAAGATAACCTAAGCGGCTTTCATAATCTAATTGATCGAACGGCTTTCCCTGTCGGAAACTTGAAAAGTGCAAGTCCGCAAAAGATGCGATGATGGCGTGAAGAACTTCATGCTCTTCCATTCCTTGTTCACACAGTCGGTTAAATGCCGCAACAACAAATTCGGGTTGCTCGGTTCTAATTTGACTATCGACAATGGTATGCAACACCGTATGCACAAAGGGGCTGACAATCTGGCCGTTGATCTCCTGAGGATAGGCCGCCATCTCTCCCATAGTCCAAATTTCTTCAAACTCGGGATGCAGGTCCATGACATGGGATATTCGATCATCAAGCTCTTCGATCTCCCTACCCTGCTGACGATCGGAGGCAACTCTTAATATGCGGATTTGTGTTTCTTTATCAAAGTTCATAGCAGGTGACTCAGAGTTTTTTTGGTTTGGAGAAAATTACAACTTTAAGAGTTGAGATGCTTTTCAAGATCAAGGAGTTTCAGAAAAATGTGTACGTCGGTCTTTTCCGGATTCTCCATAAACCATAAAAACCCGTTTTCCCTGGCGCATGTGGTATTTGGCCCAAGCCGGGGACTTGCCATCATAACTGGCATGGAGATCCTCCCCCTCAGCCTTTAAATAATCTGGATAATCCAGGCCCGCATCAAAGACTTCCATCAGGAGGCAGTCGGTTGTGAAACCTTTGCCGGTCAACGCTATCTTACTTAAAAAAGCTTCTATCTCTGCAGGGTCATTTATTTCAATAGGTTGCATGATCAATAGGATCCGAATTCCAACATAAAAGGTTAATAAAAATAGTAGCTCATCAAAAAGAGTCGGCATTTTTGCAACATGATATGGATTAGCCCACTTGATTGAGGTATATTTGAAATGCTAAACATTCAATTTACACGAAATTAGACAAAAAGCCTGAAAAATATAAGAGATCTATAATGCTTATTCAAGATAATTTGTTTTTAACCCGGTCCAACCCTAGTGGCCAGGGCGGAGTTCAGCTTTTATACAGAGTGAAGGACTATGGGTTAGCCGCTTTATCCAGTCCGCAGGAAGAAATTTCCATGATTCACTGGGAAGTGGAGGTCATCAAGTTCACGAACCCAGAAACTGCAGACTTTGAGATTAGCCATTCCACAGAATTGGCAGACAAAACCCTTAAGTTTTATACCGACAAGTCGCTAAATGAGTTTTTGCATAAGGCCTTTCAGTATTTTGAAGAGCTGGATTCTCTGGAAAAAATGCTTCCCAAGGAATCCTAAGAGTTCTAAGTCCTGATAATTGGAGAAAAGTACCCAATTATCAGGCTTAAGCCTTGACAGGAAGGCGGTTTGTTTCTAATATATAGCTCTTTTTTAAAAAGGGGTTTGGCTTTTGTTGAGGGTGTGTGGCCCCTGGAAGCTAACCTGAAAAATTTGTAATTCATTATAGTTTTCACCAGAATTTATTATGAATTCTGAGCACTGATATTTGAAAAAATAAGGAGTTAGACCATGGCAAATGTAAAAGGCAGTTCAGTTTGCAGAACCGCTACCGATGAAGGAAAACCGGCTGACTGGATTCCTGGGGGCGAAAAACAAAAAGTAGTCGATCCCATGGAAATGTTTCACAAACTCCCGCGTGAAATGCAGTTTATTACGGGAAGTGAAGCCGCAAGAGAGTCAATGAGACGCGCAAACATAGATATCGCGATTGCCTATCCTATCACTCCTCAAAGTGAATCCATGCAACAAGCGGGTTACCTCTATGATGAAGGCTATATCAAAGAGTATTATCGTGCTGAAGAAGAAATCGGAACTTTCTCTGCCATATCGGGTGCTTCCCGTGCAGGAGTGCGCTCCTTGACAGCAACATCAGGCCCCGGCTTGATGCGCGGGATGGAAGCAATCAGTTCCTGGCCGGGTGCACGAACGCCTATCATCATGCTTAATATGTGTCGGGTAATCAATACGCCTTTGGCCATTCAACCGGACAATATTGAAATGTCTTTTATGCTGAACACAGGCATACTTCTTTTACATGCTGAAAACCAACAGGACTTTTATGATTATCCTTTGGCCGCAATTATGGCCTCGGAACAGGTTGATGTCACTTTACCGGCGGTAGTTTCTGTGGATGGGTTTTTCTGTACGCATGCACGCGGCCCCGTAAAAGTTACGCCGGAAGAGTACAAATTACCGCCTCGAGATGGCTGGCGATCAGCAGTTCCTGCGATGGATAATGAAAATCCTCCAGCGCGTATCTCGCGGGATGCCCCAATTCAGAAAAGTAATTTTATCAGCTACCACATGCACTCCAGTTGGCAACAGGAAGTTTTTGCGGCGGTAGAACGATCAGCAAAATACTTCGATAAATATCTGGGCGGCTTGATTGAAGTGGTCAATCCTGATGCAGAGGACTTCATCATTGCCTCGGGTTGCGCAGTTTCTCAGGCTCGCGAAGCCATCCGTCAGGAAGGTGAACAGGGCCGTACAGTAGGCTTGGTGAAAATCAAAACGATTCGTCCTTTTCCAACTGAACAAATTCTTGATGCAGTGAAGAATGCCAAACGAATTCTGATTCCTGAGTTCAACCAGGCTGGTTGGTTGCATAAAGAAATTTGTTCAGTGCTCTATGGCCGTTGTAACGCAGTCATTAAAGACGGTCCGCGAGTATTTGGTGGAATGACCATGCCAACCGAAATGGTTCTCGAGTGGCTGGAAGAATTTCGTAAAGAAGTTAAGTAACTGGTTTTGTTGTTTAGACTTTTGATTACAGGTATAATTTCATAGGGCATAAGCCTCACTTTAAACCTGTTAATATAATTATTCGAATACTACTATTTATATAAAGGATAAAATCCTATGTCTCTTGAAACTTTAAGACCTTCTCCGGCATTTGCAGATGCTTTGCCTATTGAGTACAAAGATTTGGTCGAGCACGGCCCTTACAGTAACCGTGGCGGAGATCAAAGTAAACAATCAGTAAAAGTTACTGATATGGGTAAATTTAAGGAAGTGATTGAAGAGCATCCCATGTGTGCAGGCTGTGCAATGACGCTGTTCATTCGCCTCACATATATTGGAATGCCCAACCCCGAGCATACGATTGTTGTAGGCACCGCCGGCTGTGGTCGCCTGGCAATTTCTCAAGCTTCCGTACCTTTTATTTACGGAAACTACGGCGACACCAACGCAGTGGCTTCAGGGCTGAAACGCGGTCTGGAAGTACGTTTCCCCGACCAGAAAAAAGACGTTGTGGTTATGGCAGGAGATGGCGGGCTGATCGACATCGGATTCCAGGGTTTGATGCATAGCTGGTTTCGTAAAGAAAAGTTCACTACCATCATGCTCGACAACGAGGTATATGGAAACACCGGTGGTCAGGAAAGCGGCATGACCAATCAGGGCAAGGTTCTCAAAATGGCTCCGCGTGGAAAATTCGGCGAGAAAGTCGATGCTTTAGGCTTGGCCAAGGTAGCGGGCGTAGACTATATTGCCCGTCTGGCTCCAACCAACCCGGCACGGGTTGCCCGTACTGTACGTCGCGCCATCATGGTAGCGCGGGAAGTGGGTCATAGTTACATTCAGGCTTATACCTCTTGTAACATTGAGTACTCTATTCCTACGCCGGACGTTATGAAAGATGCCTTCGAAATTGAAAAAGAACGTTATGGTTTTGAAGAAATTATTTCACCTGCGGCTAAAGCATATCTGGATGAAGTAGAGAAGAAACCTAAAAAGAAAAAATCAGACTGACCCAGCGAGGAGAAAATTAAAATGACAGAAGAAGTTAAGCGCTACAACATTCGAATGGCTGGTATTGGTGGCCAGGGCGTGGTCACCGCATCCCATATCGTTAGTAACGGGGTGGTCATATCCGGTGGTTTCAGCTCTCTTGTTCCTTTCTTTGGATCAGAAAAGCGTAATGCACCTGTTGAGAGTTATGTTCGCATTTCGAACGCAACGATTTATGAGATTGGCGAGATCATTTTCCCGAATGTTCTCATGATTTTTCACCCTTCAGTAATCACGCTCGGAAAATCATACACCATGCCGTTTTATACCGGCTTGAAGCAAAAAGGAATCATTCTCATTAATAGTAAGAAACCGATTCCATTTACCCGGGATGAACAAAGAGAGCTGGAAGAAAAAGAAGCGCGCATTTACTATCTGCCTGCTACGGAAATGGCAAATGATCTGGCTAAGACCGATCTCGCTACCAATATGGGAATGTGTGGTGCTATTTCCGGTATTTTTGGTCTCCCCGATCCAGAGTCCCTGGCGGCCTCAGTAAAAGACCGGTTCGTCGGAAAAGGCATTGTAGTATCGGGTGGTACGGCGGCTTTGGACAGTGCCATTGAGAAGAAGTTTGCCAAGAAGCAAAAATTATTGGAAGCAAATCAAAAGGTGCTTGATGCGTCTATCCAATATGCCATTGATCAAGGCTGGTCAGAAGCGGAAAAACCTGCTAAAGCCACCGCGTAACGTTAAAGACTGGAGAGAACATGTACTACATTGCTGAAGTTGACAAGGCCATATGCGCGGCTAAAAATTGCCATCTCTGTACGCAATACTGTCCTGAATCAAACTGTATCAACTATAGTGAAGAAGATAAGTCGGCTTATGTTTCCGTAGATCGGTGCAAAGCCTGTGAGATTTGCGTCTATATCTGCTCCGATATCGCCAAGAACGATGCCATTCAAATGAAGTGGATCGAGGAACTGAGCGAAGGGTTTGTCATTAAAAAATCCGGAGTGGTTGTACGATAACTCATCTTTTTACTAAAAGGTATTTGGGCTTCATCGCTCAAATACCTTTTTTTTTATTCAATTTAAACCTTAATAGAAAGCTCTAACATGGAAAGAACCTTTGCTATCATCAAACCTGACGGCGTAGAACGCAACCTCATCGGAAAAATCCTCGAGCGCATAGAGTCCAATGGCTTTAAAATTGTTGCCATGAAACGGACCCTGCTCAGCAAAGCCCAGGCAGAAGGATTTTATTATGTCCACAAAGAACGACCTTTTTTCGATGGCATGACCACCACAATGAGTTCTGGCCCAGTTGTCCTGCTTGTCCTTGAAAAGGAAAATGCTATCGCTGACTGGCGAAAACTGATGGGTGCCACCAATCCAGCGGATGCTGAAGCGGGAACCATTCGAAAAGATTTTGCCGAAAATATAGAAAGAAATACTTCACACGGCTCAGATGCTCCGGAAACTGCGGCATTTGAAATATCCTTTTTCTTCAGCGAGACTGAAATCCACTAGTCTACTGGCTCGAACTTGTCGGATCCTTTCTATGTTTTCCTGCTCCAAAAGGGATTCTGGCAATAACTCTGTTTTGGCTGGCAAGAGCCGTCTCGAATTGGTACGCTCTTGCCAGTTTCCACTTCCCTCTTGATAGATTCATTAAATTTTCAAATCTTAAGCCAATAGGGTATCATCTTGATACCATGAAACATCTCACTGCGTTGGCAACAGTCCTAGCCCTCTTTTTCATAATGCCCCTTCAAGCCTGGGGATATGATTATCAGCTTTATAAGAACCACGAAAATTTTGCCATCGTTGTATTTCCCAAAAAGTATATTGATAAAGAGCTGGATGACTATATCGCCTCAATATCTTTTACTGCAGTCGAGTCGGGCAAAGCGGTAATGCGCAGGGGTACAAAAAATGAGAATGAAACGCTGATGATGCCGCTGGAAGTACAAAAGAAACACTCCATCGAAAAATTTATTGTAATACAAGTTTTGGGGAAGTATGAAATGCTGGTTGGCATCTATGATCCCGAATGGGGGCTGACATTACCTTCCACCCCTTATGGAATGGAACCTCTCAAAAAAAATATTCCTAAAACCTTGAACATATTTCGTGGTAGCAGTCCTCAGCGGCAGACAAGAATGCAAAGTCATTCCCTGGCTTTTCGCGAAAACTTGAGTTGATTCATGAACATTATTCTTAACACCTATTGCAATCTGAAGTGCAATTATTGCTTTGCAGATGAATATATGGAGGAAAATGTTAAAACCCTTGATAAGTCTATGGAATATGAATTTTTCCAGAATGATTTATTGCCCAGGGTAAAAGGTGCTTCGCTGATCAATTTCATGGGGGGTGAACCCACCCTGCACCCCCGCTTCAACGATATCTTGTCGCAAACCCTGGGAAATATGCAGCCTTTTTCCTTTCTGGGAGTTTTTACCAATGGCTTGATGCCGGACAAAACCCTTGATCTTATTTTGGATACTGTAGGCCGTGGTGGAAGTATCGAACGCCAGATTCAATTCTCCGTACTTCTCAACTGGCAAACGATGGAAAATATTTCCGAAAAAAATCATGCTCGTTGCCGGGAAGTCGCGGAAGCCATTCTCAGTAAAAATGGATTCGGCCTCATGTTCAGCCTGAACCTGTATTCGATTGAGCAGGATTTAGAGACCCAATGTTGGGAAATTGATGAAATTTATCAGAATTTAGGGTTACCACCGGGGCAAAAATACAAAATTCGTGTCAGCCCGGCCTTTCCCATTGTTGGAGAAGAAAATAACGTAACATTGCCCATTAAGGATTATCCAAAAATGGGGCGAATGTTACTGGATATGTTAAAAGAGTTTCCCCAAATGTGCTTTCGTTTTGACTGCTCATTTCCTCCCTGTCTTTTAGATGAAATTGAGGAAGATGAGTATCCCCTTGTCGAGCGTTTTCTCTACCACGGGAGTCAGTCGGTTCCCAGTATCACTGAATGGAAAGATAAAGATGTTTATTTTGGCTGTGCCGATGACAGCCCTATGGATATTGATCCTAAAGGGGATTGTTTCAACTGCTTCCCCTTTCACAATAAGAAACTGGGGAATATCAAGGACTTCAAACAGATCAATGAGCTTTCCATCACTAAAATGCACACCAGATTTCTCAGCCATGTATTTGAGGAACAACCCAACGAACCCTGCAAAAGTTGCCCCCATTATATGGTGCGGTGTTCCAGCGGATGTTTTGCCTATAATTTCAGCTGATTCGAGTATCCTGTATTTGCTATAATCCCTTAATGCGTTACCCAAAATCACCTATTTTTGTTAATATTCTTCACAAGCAGGATTATAATATATAAGACGTTTCATAAAACAATCGATTCAATGGTCAGGAGGCACTAATGCCTGTATACGAATATCAATGCGAAAAGTGCAAGGAAGTTTCAGAGGTCCTGCAAAAAGTAAGTGACGACCCGCTCACCGAATGTGAAAAATGTGGCGGTAAAGTGAACAAACTGTTCAATCAAATGAATTTTCATTTGTACGGACCGGGTTTTTATTCTACAGACAACAAACGCAAATACCTTAAATAATTTTCCAATATTACTGATGATTTATATCACCCGCCGCCTGGAATTTTGTGCCAGCCACAGGTTATTTAACCCCGCTTTTTCAGATGAGAAAAATGCGGCCACTTTTGGTCTATGTAATAACCCTAACGGACATGGACATAATTATGTGCTGGAGGTTACCGTAAAAGGTGAAGTGAATCCGGAAACCGGAATGGTACTGGATCTCAAGGTTCTTAAAAAAATAATTAACGAAGAAATTGTTGATAAAGTCGACCACAAGAATCTGAATGTGGACGTAGAATTTTTGCAAAATGTAATCCCCACGGCAGAAAATATCGCCATCCATTTCTGGAATATTATTGAACCAAAAATTGAGAGCGGAACTTTACACGAAATTAAACTTTTTGAGTCCGAGCGCAATTTTGTCATTTACCGTGGAGTTGAACTTGAAAGACCTCATTAAACAAATATTGCTGGCTGTTGGCGAAGACCCTTCCCGCGAAGGACTCCAGAATACTCCCGAGCGAGTGGAAAAATCGTTAAAATTTCTGACCAGTGGCTATTGGGTCAATATTGAAGAACTTGTCAATGGCGCATTATTTCAGGAAGACTACGATGAAATGGTTATTGTTAAGGATATTGACCTGTTCAGTATGTGTGAGCACCATTTGCTTCCCTTTATTGGCAAATGCCATGTCGCCTATCTGCCAAAGGGGAAAATAATTGGCCTGAGCAAGGTTCCTCGAATTGTTGATGCATTCAGCCGCCGTCTGCAAGTACAGGAACGGCTCACTAAACAGGTTGCCGATTGCCTGAACCAGATCCTTCAACCCATTGGAGTGGGGGTCGTAATTGAAGCCCTCCACCTTTGTATGTGTATGCGGGGAGTAGCAAAACAAAATTCTTACACCACAACCAGTTCCATGCTGGGTACCTTCAAATCCGATGCACGAACGCGCAGTGAGTTCTTAAGCCTGATTCCCCCACAGGGCACACGGCGGTAGCACTCATGATTTTTCATCTTTTAGATAGAAAGACCTCTGCTTGAAACCTGAAACCAAAGAGCTCGTACTAGAAAACAATGCAATCATTCCAGAGCTATTTGGAAGTCAGGACCTCAATCTCAAACTGATTGAAAAAAAATTCAACGTCCGTATTACCACCCGCGAAAACCACATTCGGATAAAAGGCGATCCTAATGAGATCGAGATAGTCGAAAACCTCATTAAACAACTGGAAAAACTCCAGGAGGCAAACCTTAAAGTCGAAAATGGTGACGTTAAATTTGCCATTCGACTTGTGGCGGAAGACCCTCAAGTCGACCTGAAAACCATTTTTTCAGAGCGTATCGCCGTATCTCCGAAAAAGGGATACATCACCCCCAAAGGACCGGCGCAACATCAGTTCATCCAATCAATCCGAGAAGACGATATTGTGCTTTCTATTGGCCCAGCAGGAACGGGAAAGACCTATCTGGCTGTGGCAATGGCAGTAGAAGGCCTGATCAAAAAGAAATTCAGAAAAATTGTGCTCGTGCGGCCGGCTGTAGAAGCCGGGGAAAAACTGGGTTATTTACCGGGAGATATTGCCGACAAAATTAATCCCTACCTCATGCCCCTCTACGATGCGTTAAAAGACATGATGGAAGACAATCATGTTAGGCATCTCATGGAAGACGGGGCAATAGAAATTGTCCCGTTAGCTTATATGCGCGGAAGAACGTTGAGTGATTCATTCATCATTCTTGATGAAGCTCAGAACGCCACCCGGGAACAAATGAAAATGTTCCTCACCCGTTTGGGTTTCCGGTCAAAAATGGTGGTCACCGGAGATATTACCCAAATCGACCTTCCACATCATGATGATTCGGGACTCATCCATGTTCAAAGTCTACTGGACAATATTCAAGGCATCCGCTTTGTATATTATTCAGCCAAGGATGTTGTCCGACATGAGTTAGTGAAAAAAATTATCAAGGCCTACGCCAAACCCGGTATGAATCAGGAATAGCACTTTTTGATATTTTTATGGAAATTCTTATCACCAATGAATGCCCCGGAATCAAAGTAAATACTCGGGAAATAAAGCTTCAAATTGGCAAAATCCTGGACTCGCTGGATTGCAAAGATCATGAAATCAGCATATTATTTACCGGAGATCAGGGCATCCGCGAGCTGAACCATCAGTTCAGGGGTATAGATCGCCCAACGGATGTGTTATCGTTTCCCCAGCTTGCAGAGGGCGAACCGGAACCGCCGGGTGCACCTGTCCTCGGCGATGTTGCCATTTCACTTGAGACTGCCCGTCACCAATCTGAGGATCACGGACTGTCTTTAGAAGAAGAACAAACATTATTGCTAATCCACGGCATCCTCCACCTTCTGGGTTATGACCATGAAGTTTCTGGTCAGGAGGAAGAACGAATGCGGAAAAAGACCCGGGAATTGTTCGCAATAATTTATCCCGGAAAAAAACTGGCAGACACCTGCAATTTCTAATTTTTCTTCTATTTAGGAAATACCATGAAGCAACTCTGGGCCCCCTGGAGAATGGAATATATCAAAAGCGACAAATCGGATGAATGTATTTTCTGTTCGCTCCCGAAAGAAGGTGATGATGAGAAAAACCATATCCTTTATCGAGGCCAATCGTCTTTTATCATCATGAATATTTTTCCTTATAATTCCGCCCACTTGATGGTATCTCCTTTTCGCCATATCGGTTGTTTGACCGAACAGAATACCGAAGAGAATTCAGAATTGAACCAACTAACTAAAAGGTGTGTCGAAATATTGAGGGCTGTGATCAACCCTGAAGGTTTTAATATTGGCTATAACATTGGGAAAGCAGCGGGAGCAGGTTATGATGAGCATATTCATTGCCACATCGTTCCCCGATGGATAGGTGACACCAACTTCATGCCCGTTTTAGGGGAAACCAAAGTCCATCCTGAGCATTTGAAAACAACCTATAGCAAACTTCTTCCTCATTTCAAGAATATTTAATTCATAACCCTATGGGCGTTTTGGCCAAAAGTATTAAAGTCACTCCAGACATTTCCCCCATGATGCAACAGTATCAAGGCATCAAAAAGGAATACCCCGATTCTATTTTGTTTTTCAGGATGGGAGATTTTTATGAAATGTTTAATGAAGATGCCAAAACAGCATCCCGCATTTTGCAGATCGCCCTCACGGCCAGAAACAAGAAGTCGAATCCTGTTCCCATGTGCGGCATTCCCCATCATTCAGCCAACCTTTACATCACTAAACTTCTTAAAGCTGGCAAGAAGGTCGCCATCTGCGAACAAACTGAAGACCCCAAGTTTGCCAAGGGATTGGTCAAAAGAGAGGTGGTTCGGATCATCACTCCGGGAACCACTCTGGATGACAATAATCTTGACCCTAAATGTGATCAGTTTATCGCCTCGCTTTATTTCGCAAAAAATGAGATCGGCCTATCGGTTCTGGATGTATCAACTGGAATTTTCAAAGTAACTCAGATTGAAGGAGATAATGCGCTCTCCGTTCTCGGTGACGAGCTACAGAAACTGGAACCTAGGGAAATTATTATTCCAGACGCATTAAAGGATGAACCCCGGCCCTGGCTCCCAACGGGTGAGGTTTTTATCCATTCCTGGGAAGACGGGTCTTTTTCTTTCATTGAAGCATATAGGAATCTGGTTGAGCATTTTAAAACCCAGTCCTTAGAGGGATTCGGCTGTGAAAATATGAAAGCCGCAATATCTTCCGCCGGGGCATTGATCCACTACCTGCGAGAGATCCAAAAATCATCTCTTGAACATATAACCGCCCTCACCCCATTTCCTATCCATAGTTTTATGGCACTGGATCAATGCACTCTGACAAGTTTAGAGTTGGTTCAGTCCAGCGAAGGAACCAGAAAGAATTCGCTACTGGATCTGCTCGACCTCTCCCTGACTCCCATGGGAGCCAGACGTATTCGTGAATGGATTTTAAAACCTCTAATAAACCTGGAAAAAATTCAGGAACGACTGAGTATCGTAAAAAGTTTTAAAGACAACCCTACCGGGAGAAAAGACCTGCGCGATCTATTGAAGCATATCTTTGACCTGGAAAGACTTTTGGGGCGTATCACCCTTTCGGCCTGTAGTGCCAGGGATCTCGTAGCGCTGAAGGCATCCCTGAAAGTTTTCCCGGATCTTCTGGACGCTCTTAAAACTTATGAGTCCAGCCCTGTGCAGGCTTATCTGGAAAACTGGGACAACCTTGAAAGTATTTACGATTTGATCGACCGAAATATTGTGGACGACCCCCCTCTGGGCCTCAAGGAAGGAAACCTGATTAAACCTGGTTGTCATGAGGAACTGGACCGTCTTAAAAATATAACTCGGGAAGGCAAAAACTGGATCGCTTCTCTGGAACAGGACGAAAAAGAAAAAACCGGCATACCCGTCTTAAAAGTCGGCTTCAATAAAATTTATGGGTACTATATAGAAATCACCAAAAAACATGTCGACCGCGTACCCGCCGAATACATTCGTAAACAGTCTCTGGTCAATGCAGAGCGATATATTTCTCCAAAACTAAAAGAATACGAAGAAGAAATTACCGGCGCGGAAGAAAAAATTTTTGCATTAGAGCAAAACCTGTTCGAAGAAATCCGATCGACAATTTCACTTGCAGGCTCGCGAATACAAATGATGGCCAGGGTCATCAGTGAAGTCGATGCATTATCCTCCTTCGCGGAAACCGCCCACCGATATAATTATTGTCACCCCGAATTCACCCAGGATCAAAATCTCATTATTGAAAGTGGTCGTCACCCTCTTATAGAGAGAATAGATCCCACAACTCGTTTTATTTCCAATGACACATTTCTGGATTCGGTAGAACAACAAATCATAATTATTACCGGCCCCAATATGGCGGGGAAATCCACCTATTTGCGACAAGTTGCCCTCATCGCTCTCATGGCACAGATAGGCAGTTTTGTGCCTGCAGATAAAGCATGCCTGGGGGTCACTGACCGCATTTTCTCCCGGGTAGGGGCTCAGGACCATTTATTAAAAGGGCAATCCACTTTCATGGTGGAAATGAACGAAACCGCCAACATCCTTAACAATGCCACACCAGACAGCCTGATAATCCTGGATGAAATTGGCAGAGGAACCAGCACCTTTGATGGCATCAGTATTGCCTGGGCCATTGTCGAATACCTCCATAAAGCGGATCAGGGAGGAGGACCCAAAACACTTTTCGCGACCCATTATCATGAGTTGACGGATTTATCCCGGGTTCTTCCCGGAGTCAAAAATTTTAATGTTCAGGTCAAGGAATGGAATGATGAAATCATTTTCCTTCGTAAAATAATTCCTGGCGGCACTGACAAAAGTTATGGCATTCAAGTAGCGCGGCTGGCAGGATTGCCGAAAAAGGTTTTGGATCGGGCTCACGAAGTTCTATTCAATCTGGAACAAAGCGAATTTGATGAAGTGGGCGTTCCAAAAATATCTCATTCCGAAAACTGTGAAACCATAAATACTTCGGGGCAATTGGGTCTATTCTCGGAGCCGGAAAATCCATTGATCCAGAAAATAAAGGCCATTGACCCCAACCAACTATCCCCCAGAGAGGCTTTGGAAATTCTATTCGAGTTGACCGAGCGATTCAAGGACAGCCCTAAATGAATATTTTAGTTACAGGAGGCGCAGGATTCATCGGCTCACATATAGTCAATGGCTATATCGATGAGGGGCATTCTGTCACGGTTATAGATAATCTTTCCTCAGGGGAAAAGCGATTCCTGAATCCGAGTGCGAATTTTTATGAAATGGATATTCTGGATCCCAAAGTCTCTGATGTTCTTAAAAAGGAAAAAATTAACGCTATCAATCATCATGCCGCTCAAATTTCTGTATCTGATTCGGTCGCCAATCCGCTCTTTGACGCTAACTCTAATATTATTGGTACTTTACAACTCATCCAAAGTGCGGTATCTTCGAATATTGAAAAATTCGTTTTTGCTTCGACCGGAGGAGCCATGTATGGAGAGCAGGTAAATTTTCCGGCAAGCGAAGAGCATCCGTGCCAGCCATTGAGTCCATATGGTATTTCCAAGTTATGCGCGGAGAACTATCTAAGGTTTTTTAACGAACAGTATGGCATGAGTACAACCATACTTCGTTACAGCAATGTTTTTGGCCCGCATCAGAATCCTCATGGAGAAGCGGGAGTGGTTGCAATATTCTGCCAAAAACTTGTGAAAGATGAAAAACCGGTGATATGTGGCGATGGGAAACAAACCCGCGATTTCATTTCGGTCCGGGATGTTGTGCAGGCAAATTTGATAGCATTGGACCCGGCCTGCACCGGAACATATAATGTAGGAACGGGAGAAGAAACCAGCGTAAATACAATGACTGAATGTCTGATAGGGATTTCGGGCAAGAAGATTTCAGCCATACATGACTCACCTCGCAGGGGAGAGCAGAGAAGAAGTGTTATCGACTATAAAAAGTTTCATAATAGTTTCGGATGGAAACCTAAAGTTTCTTTGGAGCAGGGATTAATTGAAACATACGATTTTTTCAAACAGTAAAAAGCCAGACCTGATTTCTATATTGGCTTTTGTCTGCTTTTTGCTGACTGCCGGGCTAGTATCGCCTGTATCTGCAGTATCACCAGATGTTGTTAATATTGGTGTAGGCACCAATGATGAATTTGTGGTGATCAATGCCAGGTTGGTAGATGGTTTCACTGAAAAAATATTGGAAGCAATTGAAAACGGTGTTCCCATGGGTTTCACCTTTGACATTGAACTTCGCAAAGCCAACACGTTATGGGTGGATAGCTTGGTCAGTTCCAATAAGGTGAGGCATCGAATCCAGTTTGACTCTCTCAAAAAAGCGTACAAATTTTCCGAATTCGGGAAGAACGTAAAAAGGAAAATAATCACCCGGAAAGAAACCCGTTATCAGCAATTAATGCTCACATTGAAAGACATTCCTATCGCCCCTATCTATAAGCTGGACCCTAATGAGAAATATTATGTTCGGGTCAAAGCAGATTTGGAAACGGATCGTTTCTGGTTTCCATTCAATTACATATTCTTTTTTGTTCCCTTCAGCGAATTCGAAACCTCCTGGGCACAAACCTCCCCCTTATCAATTGACCCTGATCTGGAGCTGTCAAAGCAGGCGAGCAGTTCTAATAAAAAGCAGGGTGCTTTATCCAGAGACGTTATCCGATCTTTCAATAAATAGATCGACTCGTCCTCTCAATTATTTCCCTTCACAAGTTCAGGGAACGCTGTGATCATCTTTTCTTCTGTGAGGATTAGGAGGAAGATCTAAATCAATATTTGCAACTTCCTTGATCAGTTTGATGACATCACGTGGAGGGTCAATTTGCTGATAAACCAAACGGCTTCCATCCTTTAATATTCGAACTAAAATCGTTGTTTCGTCATCTTCATTTTGAACTAAAATATTAGCGGTACTGGCACCCCCCTTTTTGGATTGATTTTCGCTACTGGCCTGAGAGGCCTCCGAACCCTGCGGCAAGATTCTTCCTGAAGAACCTGAAAGTTCAGCACGAATTTTTTCTTCATTCTCCGAGACAAAGGATTCATTTTTTTTATGGTTGTAAAGCGCAAGAGCCAGTGCTTGAGCAATCGGGAACCCATTTCTCTCATCCTGAGCAGAAAAGGGATTCATATCTTTTTTATTAACTAATTGCAAAACACCCTGCAATTGACTGCCATGCAACAAGGGCAAGGTCAGTAACGATTTAGTCGAAACTCCTGCCATCTTTTCCCAAGAATCATCAAATGCCATTTTAGGATGCAGGGTTTTAATTTTCCCAAGATCTTTGGTGTCAGGAATATTTACCGTTTTCTTTATCATGGCAACATAACCCGCAACACTATTAGGCGATATGGGAACTCTGATTTTACCCAGCTTGTTTCCATAGGTAACTTTGGAATAAATCTCTCTTCGGGTTTCATCTACCCCGTATATGGTAATCGCTTCGACATCAAAGTATTGCAAGAGAGGTTGTTTCAATCTTTTTAACAGGTCTTCAAAATTTTCCGAGGAATGAATCATTTGTGACAAGATGTGCAACTGGTGACCCTGAGCAGTACTATTTCCATTTGATGAATCACTCTCTCCATCTGACAACTTTGCTATAGCCATTCCCATAATCGGTGAAATAGCCTTGGCCTTAAATAAATCCTCTTGATCAAAAGCGAGCCCACCCTCCTTATTTATAATTTCCATCACCCCCACTAATTTCTTTTTATATGGAAGCGGTACCGCGATCATTGAAGTAGTGTCTTTATTTAGATTTTTATCCCAACTGGAATCGTAGGTAAGCTGATGGTGAAACTGGGCAAGTTCCTGATGGTCTTTTACATTTTTAATGTTAAGCGGTTTTCCCGTGGCCGCAACAAATCCCGCTATATTTTTAACGGATATATTAAGACGAATTTCCGGAAAACCCTCTTTTTGAAAATTTTTGGTATAAAGCTCGCGCTTGCCCGCATCCAAAGCAAAAAGGGTTGCTTCTTCACAATTAAACAAAGACTTCAGATTTTTGGTAAGAGAAAGGAGGCTGTCTTCATTAAAGTGAGAATTCTCCACCTGATTGGCAAAGCTCTCTAACGTATTTAATTTTTTTCCCTTTGAATCTTCCAAAACAGGATCCGCCTCAGAGGTTATTCACAGGCATCCAGTATTGCGGTTTCCATCACAATGCCATTCAAGTATTTTAGTGTAATGTATTGATTTTAATCTCTTTTTGGGGATAATGACAAGATTTTTCAGTTTTTAATATAATTTTGTTGTCCCCCATATAAAATAAGGGAACAAATTTCCCCCAAATATTTACCTCTCCGACCTTCAAAAGCGCTGGTATTTAAGGCCTTACCAGCCAGCGTAGAGAATATAAAATCCACAGCGCGTTTGCGATTTTTGTATGGTAAACTATTGTTTTTAAAACCACTGAAAATTTCGGAAAGCCGCTATGCCGCCCGATCCCCAGATCAGCAAGCCCTCCATTTATATCCCGCCGACCGAAGAACAATTGCGAGATAAGCGAAAACGAACGACCTTTACCATTCTGGGAGTTTTTATTGCCCTCATTGGAATGACCTTCCTGGAAAACTATTTTCTTCAAGCGCAATCGGCTTCATCGTTCGGAAATAATATTACCGTCCTTGCCGTGTTCAATATCATTTTGATCCTGTTATTTTTATTGATCATTCTGATTACACGAAATCTGGTAAAAGTTTATAACGAGCGCAAAAGTAAAATAATTGGCTCAAAGTTTCAAACAAAATTGATCATTGCCTTTCTGATTCTTGCACTCGTTCCTTCCATTCTTCTATTCACAGTAGCCAGCAAGCTATTCACATTCAGTATTGGCAACTGGTTCAATCTACAGATAGAGCAAACCCTTCAATATTCCATGGATATAGCAAGGGATTATTATTCAGGCCTTGAAAAGAGAGCACTTTTCAAAGCTAAAAATATTGAACGCTTTATCAACAATCAGGAGTTGTACTTAAAACTTAAACGAGATCGGCTTAAAGCCCTGGCCCGGGAAAAAGTAGTAGAATATGACCTGACAGGTATCCTCATCTATGACAACGAATTAAAACCCATCGTTTCTGAAATTGATTCGTCCAAACTTTCTTCGCAAGCACGTTTAAATTATTCCGAATTGATTAAAAAAAGTATTGAAGGAGAAGGTGTAACAGAAATCAAAATGACCCATGGGGAGAGCCTGATGATCGTTGTCGTACCTCTCACAGAAACTATTGAGGGAAAGATTTCAATATGGGGTTACATCCTAACCCTCAACCCTGTTTTTAAAAGTTCTTTACGAAAAATTGAAACAATCCGAAATACCTTTGAGGACTATCAACAACAAAGTTTCTTAAAACTACCCGTTAGTGCAAATTACTACACAACATTTCTCCTTATCACTCTACTCGTCCTGTTTTCGGCCATATGGTTGGGGTTTTATATGGCACGAGGCATCACCGTCCCAATCCAGCAATTGGCAGAAGGTGTAAGACGCATCACCGAAGGAGATCTTGACTTTAAAATTGGTGCAAGGGCTACAGATGAAATTGCAATCCTTGTTGACTCGTTCAACACAATGACTCGTGAGTTGAATGAAGGCAGGCTCAATATTCAACACGCACATGAAGACCTTAAAAAAACTAATGTCGAGCTGGACCGAAGAAGGAACTATATTGAAACAATATTAGACAATATTGGGGCTGGTGTGGTTTCAGTTGATAAAAGGGGTACTATCACCACCTTCAATAAGGCCGCAGAAAAAATTCTAAACCTAAAAAGTGAAAACATTTTTGGTTCCTCCTATCATGACGCTTTCGACTTCTCTTATTACCAGGCAATTCGGAAGCTCAGCAAAAGTATGAATGCACAAAATAAAGAATCTATTGAAGAACAAATTGAATTGAGGGTAGGAGAAAACAATCTCACCCTATTGATCAATGTTCAGATTCTTCGAGGGGCGGCCCGAAAATACCGGGGACTAGTTATCGTTTTTGAGGATCTAACACATTTAATGAAAACGCAGAAAATTGCCGCCTGGAAGGAAGTGGCCCAGGGAATTGCTCATGAAATTAAAAATCCCCTGACCCCGATTCAACTCAACACTCAAAGATTGAAGAAAAAGTATTATGAAAACCGGGAAGACTTTGATCGGGTTTTTGATGAAAGCATCCATATCATCACCCAGGAAGTTGAGGGTATGAAGGAACTACTTAATGAGTTTTTACGATTTTCAAGAATGCCGACTCCAAACCCCAGGCCCACCGCTTTGCATAAAATTATTGATGACATACTCATTTCCTATTCTGAGCATGACAAAAATTTAAAAATTAAAAAGAATTTTGATCCGAACCTCGGGGTCGTACATATTGACCCAGAACAAATTAGAAGGGTCTTTATCAACCTGTTTGAAAATGCTACCGATGCCATTGAAATAGGTGGAAGTATTCATATATCTACTAGGGTGCTCCAAAAGGAAAAACTGGTTCGTATTGAATTCTCAGACGATGGCGCAGGTATTAGCCCCGCCGATAGAGAGAAACTATTTCTTCCACATTTCACCACAAAAAAACGCGGAACAGGCTTAGGATTGGCTATCGTCAACCGGATCATCGTTGACCACAATGGTTCTATTCAAGTCAAGGATAACCATCCAAAGGGAACCGTTTTTGTCATTGATTTACCCTATTTCCCCATTGTTCTGGAGGGCGGGAATCCTTCCGGGCGAAAATTGCACCCAATTACCTCCTCCTAACCTTGATCCATTACTTTCATTCCAGAAAAATTTGTTCTAAAATGTTTTTAACCTAAATTCTTATAAAAATTCATGTCACAAAAAGTAACTTTAAATATTGAATCAGAACTTTATCAACGTCTTGAAGCTCATTTCAGGGATGATGAACAAGGATTGAATCATTTCATTATTGAATCCATTCGAAAACAACTCTCTGATTTACCGATAACCCAATCTCAAAGCAAGCAAGACGACCTCGAAAATTATTTAAAAAAAGGCTCTTCAGGAAGCCGAACTTATGGAATAAAAGGACAGGGTTGGTGACTGGCTTCTGGAAAAGCACATTAGATTTTTCTAGTTAAATCCTTTTCCTCTACTCAACACAATTCTTCTTTAATTTATTTATCAAGTTGGAAAACCCAACCAATAGCTGGCCCCTCATAGAGAACACAACTTATGGCAAATGACCGATTTATTGATAATGGGAATGGCACCATTACCGATAACCAAATGAAATTGATGTGGAAGAAAAACGACTCTTTCCAAGACACCCAAAAATGGCTCAACTGGTTTAAGGGTCAGGATTATGTGGAAATCACCAATATGGAAAGGTTTGCCGGTTTTGAGGATTGGCGTTATCCGAACGAGGAGGAGGCTTGGTCGTTATTTGACCTGAGCTTTAAAAATACCGACAAGTATGGAGATGAAATCTATTTCCCATCCATCTTTGAAGCAGGCAGTGCAGGAACAACCTGGACATTAGAAGAGCGCGACTCTTCCGCCCTGATCATCCAGTATGAGGATGGTATGAAAGTATGGCCTTCGAAGTATGCACATCTCAATATGGCTTACCGTATGGTACGGTCTATTCCATAACCTCACTTTAATGCATTGAACTCTGGCCTGTCAGGGTATTTAATTAGAATTTTTGGACTGTTTGGGGGGATATAATTAAAGCCCTGCTGAATGACAAACCTGACTTTTGCCATTTTGCTGTTCAACCGTTTAAATTCCTGAGGATGCACGCGCTGAGCTCCCAACTCAAAAATAAGGGGTTTCCCGACTGGCAAGCTCAGGACTCCCACCGCGCTTTTTTCTAGATCAATCTTTATCGATCCCGGCCTGACTCCTTTTACAAGGTAACTGCCTTCTGCCATATGAACATTGCTTCCCTCATAATAAATCCTCCATAAGTAACGGGTTTCAAAGCCTCTCGCGCCTGCCAAGGGCAAAGCTGGGTCTAAAAACTGGATTTGAGATCGGTCTTTATCCTTGAAAAAATAAATATTGCGAATGGACCATTGAGAAAATTCTCTTTCAAAAGATCGTCGGGACATGATACTGCAACGCCGAACTTCGAGAAGGGATTGCAACAAAACCCTTTTTTTCCGGATCAGGGTTCTACGAACATTCAACGCCTTGGGGTGATATAAATAACAGCTAGCTACCCCCAACTTGGTATCGCGTACTGAATCAGGGGAAGCTTCCAAACTTTTTTCCAATCTGTCAACAAGCTCAGATTCAATTTCAGGCGAATAATCTCTGCCTACTTCTCGTGCAATGCGAACCACCCCATCCCAATCCCTATCAGTCAAAACTTTCTCCAAGTCAGCCATGACTTGATCCCGATAATTCACTCCAGTTTCGGGATAATATTCCTTGTCCCCGAACACCTTACTTTTTAAGAACAGATATCGTTTGGGATGACTATAGCGGAAGTAGGGATAATTAATATACGCGGCGGCGGAATTAGCAAAATCTTCTTGAGGATTCTGCCTTGAATAGGTAGGAAGCTGTCGGGAAGAAACTGGAGCATAATGATCCACATCAGGATTATTCAAGGCCGTAAATAAAAAATCATCCCCCGGTCGCCCATCCAGAGCGGGAAGATGAACTAAATTGAAATCAGAGATTTTTAGCCACTCCGGAGAAAATGATAAATAACCATGGAATATATCAAAAAAATGCGCCATCTCATGCTGAACTATATTCTGAAACACCTCCCGGTCTTCATAAAATAACGCATTGAAAAACTCGATACGAGCCTCCTGGTCATCGACCTCAACATGGTAGGCCATATTGGAGTTCCGGTATACCGTTCGAAAACTGGGGAAAGTAGCGGCAGGCACATCATCTACCGGCATACCTTCTGGAGCCGCTCGAAGCTTACTAAAATGATAAAATCCTTTGACTTCCGGAATATGCAAAAATGTTTCCGGCAATTGAGAAAATGCCAGAGTCAGCTCTTTTATTTCATCTGGTTTCCAGCCCATTTCCAGGTCCAGCAATTCATAACCAAAGCGAGATTTGAAGTCCTTTTTACCTTGATCAATAAGTTGTCTATAATCTCCAGGATGCTCATAGAAAGGTCTTTTAGACTCCTCACCCGATAAATTTTCAGTTCCTGAAAAACAAAAAATCAAAACCCAGCTGATTGCCATCCATTTGCGCATTATTTTTAAAACCTCATAAATTTTCAACACCTCTAGGTTAACAGAACAAAGTTGTTTTCGCCATAGAAGGTAACTCATTTAAAATCAATATATTATAAACAAAAATTCAGAGATATTTTTTTTGTGCATTTTTTGCATCTTTCTGTACTCTTAGACATCTTAAGATTGTCTCTAAAACAATCTAAAAAAAGGAGTTTTTCCATGGCAAAACTGCCAGGCAGTGACGCAAAATTAATCAGATTAAACCCGGAATGGTCGGTAGAAAAAGCCGCCTCAACTCCAATAGAGCAGGAATTATCTATCAATGATTTTAAAGGTAAGAGACTCGTTATCACCTTGCCGGGTGCTGGCGGTTTCTGCAATAAAGAGTTTGATCTCGTAAAAGACAATATGGATAAATTTAAAGCCGCTGGTGCAGATGAAGTCATTGTCGTGGTTGGAACCGACATCTTGAGCAATGCCGGAAGAGGCCTCCCCAATTTACTTCAGGATGTAAATCAAGAGTTTGGCAATGCCAATAAGCTCACCCTGGAAGGGGTAAAAAGCCGCTATTTACACCGCTCAGCCATTGCAGTGGATGCAGGGGGAGAAGAGGTAGCCCGCGAAGACTCAGAGTTATTAGGTTGTCGAACGGTCGATGGTCTTTTAGAGGTAGCTAAAAAGGCTTTTTCCTAAAAGTATTCTGTAATAAAAAACCTCCCGGTCCTTTTCCGGGAGGTTTTTTTATATCCAAAATTTAACAGTGGCTGATTGAGGGATGAATCAACCATCAGGCTCATCAAGAGTTTTTAAAATCGATTCCAAATCTTTCTTTATCCCTTGTTTCCATTCAAGAAAAACTTCCCGGTCATAGGCAAAATCCATTTGGGTCTCTTTCCTTTTGAACTTCTTGAGCTTGTTTTTGGCACCCGCAATAGTAAATTTTTCTTCATAAAGCAATCGCTTGATTTTCAAGACCAACTCTACATCCTTTTTCTGATATAGTCTTTGTCCAGATTTATTTTTAGAGGGCTTCAGTGCTTCAATTTCATCCTCCCAATAGCGCAAAACATGCTGTTCCACACCGGCAAGGTCAGCCACTTCACCAATTTTAAAAAATAATTTATCAGGAATCTGAGTTGTCATCGCTAGAAGATTGGTTGGTGGAGTCCAGCAACTGTTTACTAGGCTTAAAAGTCAATACCGTTCGAGATCGAATGCGAATCGTTTCTCCGGTTTTAGGATTCCGGGCATTTCGAGCTTTTTTATCTCTTAAAATAAAACTGGCAAACCTTGAAATGCGCACATTATTTCCCTGGCCCAATTCAGATTTTATTTCATCAAACAAAATTTCAACCGCCTGAGCGGCTTCCTGACGGGTGAACCCGACCTTTTCATAAACATGGTCAACAATATCCGCCTTCACCAGAGTTCCATTTAAATCAGCTTTTATCAAAACTTTTTCCTCACTAATTAAAAATCTATTTTAGCACTTTCGATCAATCCTATTTCTTTTCTTCAAAGCTCTGGTTGGCTTCCTCTATGATTTTTTTCATCAAATGTTCCGGAACATCTTCGTAGTGATCATATTCCATAACAAACATACCCCGCCCGCCGGTTAAGGAAGTCAGGTCAGCGGCATAATTTAAGACTTCCGCCATCGGCACAAAAGCCCGGATGGTTTGTGTGTCATCCGATGGATCAACACCTTGAATCTTACCGCGTTTGGAGTTGATATCTCCCATTATATCTCCTACATGATCGCTGGGCACAACAATTTCCATATTCATAATCGGTTCAATAAGGATCGGTTTACAATCCATGACCCCTTTTTTGAACCCCAGGGAACCAGCAATCTTGAAAGCCATTTCCGAGGAGTCCACATTGTGATAGGACCCATCAAACAAACGTACTTTTACATCGACCATGGGGTAATGGGCAATGATGCCCTGGGCCATTGCTTCCTGTATTCCCTTGTCGACCGCAGGAATATAAGTCTTCGGAATAGCACCGCCCACAATATTATCCTCAAAAAGGTATCCTTCTCCCCTTTTCCTCGATGAGATTTCTATCCAGGTGTCTCCAAACTGTCCTTTTCCACCCGTTTGTTTTTTATATTTTCCCTGAACCTTGGTTGAACTTTTAATAGCTTCACGATAAGGAACTTTTGGAATCATTACATCTACTTCCACACCAAATCGCCGCTTCAACCTTTCCAGTGTTACATCAAAGTGAACCTGCCCCAATCCGGAGATCAACAATTGTCCGGTTTGCGCATTTCTTTCCATCGCCAAACTCGGATCTTCCTCCAACAATCTATGCAATGCATTACTGATTTTTTCTTCATCAGCTCTGGTTTTAGGCACTAATGCTCGCGAAAATACCGGCACGGGAAAAGCAATGGGAGGGAAAACTACCTTTTCCTGAGCATCGGAAAACGTATCCCCTGTCACAGTAGACTTCAACTTGGCCACAGTCCCCATATCGCCTGCGGAGATTTCAGAAACCTGAATCTGATTCTTACCCTGGAGCATATATAACTGTCCCACTCGCTCATTCGCATCCTGGGTAGCATTATAAACAGAGGAATCCCCTTTAAGAGATCCCGAAAACATCCGAAATAATGTCAGTTTTCCTGCGTAGGGATCAGCAATGGTTTTGAAAACCATGCCCGCAGTCGGCTCTCCCCCACTTGCAGATCGTGAAACCTCTCCATCATCCTTCAACCGTTTGGCTTTCACCGGGGCGCACAAGTCAGGGGAAGGCAGATATTTAATGGCCGTCTTCAGCAGAAGGTCTACCCCCACATTATTGAGAGCGGACCCACAAACAACAGGAATCAGCTGGCCGTTTTGAATCCCTTCTTTTAATCCCTTCGAAAACTCTTCTTCTGAAAGTTCTCCATGCTCAAGATATAACTCAAGCAGGTCATCGTCTACTTCTGCCACAGCCTCCATCAACTCTGAGTGACTGATCTCTACTTCATCTTTAATTGCAGGAGGAGCATCGCCAGCCTTGCCATTCCCCTTGTTCCCCTTGTCATAGGAGTAGTATTGATTATCGATAAGATCTACAATCCCCGAAAAATTGGGTCCAATGGCATCGGGGAGCTGTATTAAAATCGGGGATATTTTGAATTTCTTTTTAATGGTGTCCAGGATAGGAGTGATATTGGCCCGATCATGGTCCAGTTTATTCAGAAAAATAATTCTGGGAAGATTAAGTTGATCGGCCCAGTTCCATATCTTTTCAGTATAAAACTGAACTCCTTCATCGGCACCCACTACAAAAATCAAACCATCGACCACCCTGAGACAGGCAGGCGTATCAGAAATGAAGTTACTGCTTCCCGGAGTATCCAGAAGGTTTAATTTTGTTGCGTTCACCTCACAAAACGCCATTGAGGCATCTATGGAATGTCCACACTTTATTTCATCCGGGTCATAATCCATCACCGAAGAAACATCGCCCACTTTACCCAGCCGGTCAGAGACTCCAGAAAAATATAAAATTGCTTCCGCTAATGATGTTTTTCCCGATCCTCCATGGCCCACTAATCCAATATTCCTGATATCTTGAAGTTTATATTGTTTCATATCACCTCGCTTGGTAAATAGATCACCTCAGAACGCTGGAAGCAATTTTCACTCCCTTAAATCATGAAACAAGAGCCGCTGTCAATGAACCTCTAATATTGGTAATTGAGAACTATAAACATTCCAAATTTTGGGGCAAAAGTCAAAACTTAATGTGAGCTTAATGTATTATTAAAAAACTAAAATTCCCATTCAAATCGACATTACTCCAACTAAAATATTGAGAAGATAGCATCAACTGGATTATTTCAGATAAATTACCGAAGAAAATATGGGAGTTGAGGGGAAGAAAAAAGTTTTTAAAAGTGCGAATCTATGGATAAAAAATTACCAGACCTTTGGTTTTCTCCCGAAATTTCCTTTTGAAAACAGATTTTTTATCTAAATCTTCAATAATTGACAGAGTGATTTGAATATGACAGAATCTGAATATAATTAAGTGAAATTTTCCGGCTCAACAAACGATTAACATAATCAGGGCTACATCAATAAGTCCTGATTAATAAAAGATTATCTGGTCATCTTAAAGATGATCATTTTTTTTTGCCTTCAACTCAAGAAAAGGGCGGTGTTATGCAAAGGTATAAATTTTTCCCTATTATTCTTGCTGTCTTGATTTCTGGTATCTCAATTCAGAGTTCACACGCCAACCCCTCTCCCGCCAAAACAGGAGACAAGGTAACTCTGGAGTATACCGGAACCTTAAGCGATGGAACTGTATTTGACTCATCCAGCAAACATGATGCCCCTATGGAGTTTGAAATGGGTGCAGGACGTGTTATTCCCGGATTTGAAAAGGCTGTCAAGGGAATGCTAGTTGGCGAAGAAAAGAAGTTTACGATTCCCATTGCCGAAGCTTACGGCGAAAGCAATCCCAAACTGATTCAGAAGGTTCCCAGAGAAAAGATACCTCAGGACCAAGAACCCCAGGTTGGGATGGGACTCATCGTTGGAGCACCAGGAGAACAACCGATGCGGGCATTTATTACCGAGGTCACGCCAGAGCACGTTACACTTGACATGAACCACCCCTTAGCTGGTCAGGCTTTAACTTTTCAGATTAAAGTTGTCAAGATATCACATTAAATTTGCTGTGCCTGAATACAGGGCGGCGAACGTTTTTATATATAGAAAGGATGAACAATGATTAAGAAAAATAACGTGGTTAACCTGAATTATTGCCTCAAAAACTCAAAAGGGGAAGAACTTGATCGATCTGACAAGGACCAGCCTTTTGCCTACCTGCATGGAATGGGCCAGATCGTTCCAGGGCTTGAAAAAGCTCTGGAAGGACTCGCAATCGGTGACAAAAAGGAAGTCACTGTTTCCCCTGCGGAAGGCTATGGAAATTTTGTCCCGACACTAAAAACCCAGGTGGAGAGGTCAAACTTTCCCAAGGATGTCGACATACAACCAGGCATGCAGTTTGAGGCAGAAGCAGAAGATAAAAAACGCATCATTTTTGAAGTGATATCCATAGAGGGTGATAAAATCAATATTGATGGCAATCATCCGCTTGCAGGTGAAACCTTGCACTTTTCTGTCGAGGTCATGGGGATTCGAGACGCTACCCAGGAGGAATTGACCCACGGCCATGCTCACGGAGAAGGGGGAGCGCACCATCATTAAAGAAAAGTTCATGGTGTAATGAAAAAGCCCACAGGCTTACCTGTGGGCTTTTTATTTTGACCTTATCTTTGCAATGTAGGATGCTTTTTCTGAAAAACTAAAAATCTATTCCTTTTCTTTTCCCCGACAATATCAAGCGAACTGGAGTTCCTGAAAATCCAAATTTTTTCCTAAGACTATTGATTAAATAACGGCGATAAGAAAAATGAATCCCCTCCGGAAAATTCATAAAACATTTAAAAGTAGGCGGTCCCTTTTTAACCTGAGTGGCGTAAAACAACTTCATAAATTTACCCCTGTAATTTGACATGGGGTTTTTCTGAATGGCGCGCTCGAAGCATTCATTAAGATGTGACGTTGATATGCTCCTGGAATATTCGTCATAAACCTTTTCAACTTGCGGCAAAATATTGCCAATTCGCATTCCTGTTTTCGCCGACACCGTAACGACAGGAGCAAACTCCATGAACTTAAGTCTGTAACGAACCCTTTCTTCAAATTCCTCAAAAGAGATTTCATTTTCCCGGGATAAGTCCCACTTGTTCCCTAAAATCAAGCATCCCTTTCCACGATCCAATGCATAGCCCGCTACCGTAGCGTCCTGATCCGTAACGGGTTGAGTACTATCCAGCACCAACACAGCAACATCACAACGATCCAGCGCTTTAAGGGCCATGATCACACTGCATTTATCCAGAACCTGACTGGTTTTCCCCTTACGGCGGATTCCTGCTGTATCGACTAAAACAAATTCCCGTCCGTTCGACTCAAGAAACGTATCAATCGCATCCCGAGTGGTTCCGGGTATATCAGACACAATACACCGTTCAGATTTCAACAACTTGTTTATCAGGGATGATTTTCCCACATTGGGCCTTCCAATTACCGCAATGCGAATACTACCCTCACTGGAATCCGGTTCAGGATCAATATCAGGCAGAGCTTGGGAAACAGCTTCAATCAATTCATATAAACCATTCCCATGCTCTGCTGAAATGGGAAAAGTATTTTCCAGCCCCAATTCAGAAAATTCAGGAAGTACAAAGTGGTGGGAGGGAGAGTCCACCTTATTAACAGCCATAAAAAATGGCTTTCCCGATTTACGCACCTGAGAAATCATTTCTCTATCAGGCCCGGTTAGCCCGGTTTGATTATCCACAACGACAATGATGCTGTCCGCTTCTTGTCGAGCCCATTGTGCCTGCTCCACCACTTGAAGTTCGATTTTATTCGTAGTATCGACATCAACACCACCTGTGTCTATGATTAAGACAGGACGATTTCCAAGTTCTGCGGCACCATACATTCTGTCCCGAGTCACCCCTGGCGTATCATTGACAATTGCCGAACGGCTCTGTGTGAGTTTATTAAATAAGGTGGACTTGCCAACATTGGCTCTGCCAACGATAGCAATGATAGGGGTAGTCATACCTATTCCTTTAGATTGATGGTCCTTTGTCCTGCAGGTATTTATGAATACCTTCAGCAATAGACGAAGCCAATCTGTAAAGGTAATCAGGTTTGGTAAGCATACGGGCTTCTTTTCGATTAGTTAGAAACCCAACCTCAACGAGAAT
>Ga0233439_10001559_pt1 | contig 28862 bp, 35 predicted proteins | sample SI_123_September_6_FD_182713 | JGI IMG/M metagenome (GOLD analysis project Ga0233439, IMG submission 182713) | Seawater microbial communities from Saanich Inlet, British Columbia, Canada - SI_123_September2016_100_MG | ecosystem: Environmental > Aquatic > Marine > Inlet | place: Canada: British... | reverse complement strand
GTTGCTAATGACGCATCGCTGATTAAGGTCAATTTACAGGGCGCAGATATTAGTTGGACGGATTTAAGTGGTGCGAACCTAACGGGTGCTGCAACAATCGGTGTGACTGCGATTCATACGATCTACTGCACCTCTACTCGTTGCCCACACGGCCTTAATTGGGAAGCAACTGGTCACACTACCCTTGAATGTTTTTTGCGGGGTGCCGTTTTATACAGTCGACGATAGTGCTTCTTCGAAGCATTATTTGGACGCGCTAAGCTGGCAGTTGTTTTTTGATCGATCGATGGCGCTTGAGAACGATCACGGCTCCTCTGGCGTGGGTCGGGCGATTAGTAATTTTCCAGGAATTCCCTCACCGGTGAGGTAAGGAATATCTCGAAGCGATTCAACTTGAAAACTGTTCTCCCGACTGCTTTTTTCAAGAAGGGCGCTCCAGCCGATATCGTGCCAGCCTTTCCCGTTAACGGTCGCGATCAACACCCCGCCTGGCTTTAGCCCTGCAAAAAGCTTGGGGAGATCGAACGGTTGTTGGGATCCGTGTGAGAACACGCCGACACATAGAACGGCGTCATATATCGGATCGAGCAAAATCGAAGTTGATAGATCAGCTTCTCCTAAGTGTCGATAGACTCCTTTTTCGGATGCTTTGAGAATCATCTCAGGTGATAGATCTAATCCGTCAACCTGCTTATATCCGGCGTCGCATAACAGTTGTCCAACCAGACCCGTACCGCATCCCATGTCCAGAATCTCAATTTGGCGAGATGGAAAATATTCGAGTAAGCACTCGACTGCGGCTTCTGGCGCTCGATAGCCGAAATCTTCAATCAGCTCACGGTCATAAGTCGACGCCCATTGCCGATAGACTTCTCGAGATTTCTCGCTAGTGGCTTCGTGATAATTGCGCGCGAGTCTGGGATTAATTGTTTTTTTGGGCATGAGATTTTGGCTGCTGTCGAATATTGATTTCAGATTAAACCTTGATATTAATCTTATCTAAGAGGTTAGTAAGATGCTGGCGTTTTTCATATGCTGTTAGAATATAGGTCTTACAGCGACTTATTTTCGTAGAGTCCGGGTGATTCAGTATTAAGCTTGATCAGAACTCGGTTCACTTCTGTTACTAGATCTCTCGATTGAGGTTCTCGAATTTAAAGAATGTCTGGAAGACCGATCGGAAGACTTTTTAACTTATCTATGGAGTTGCTTATCCCAGTGTCCGGAGAGAAATTTTTGACGATTGATGATTTTATTGCTGCAGTTGATGTCAGTAAGCAGGCATATGATGCTGACGAAAACATAGAAAATGCAAAAGCATATATTGAAAGCCTTGAAGACCTAGTCCCCGAACTCATGAGAGCGTGGATTCAAGCCGAATCGGGCATGGACGAAACGATTACGACCCATTAATGAGTTTGAGCGATTTGACGCTATCGCGAGACGAATTTCCTGAGGTTTTTGTTATAGCCTGAATGGTTATAGTATTTTTCACTCCCGACGTGTATAGTCGCGCCTCCTCTAAAAAAGAGGCATCACGTTTCTGACCTCCCCGATGTGCGTCGCACATTCATTATGTCCTGGTTAGCAGCGTGCAGCGGTTTGTATTCAAGCGGTACGACCGTTGCCTGGCTAAGCCAGTTGATATAAGCCTGAATCTATATTTTTTCAGGTCTCCCTTTTTACTACTACGACGCATAACGTCAGGAAGAACACGTGGAATTCGAACAACTTAAACTCGACCCCAGAATACTCGCAGCAATAAAGCAAGCTGGCTTTCATCAAGCCACGCGCATTCAGCAAGAAGCAATCCCAATCGTTTTGTCTGGGAAGGATCTAATGGCTTCTGCCCAGACAGGCACGGGCAAGACCGCCGCGTTTGTTTTGCCCGCTTTGCAGCATCTGTTGCGCCCATCAAAAATGCGCGGCCAAGGGCCACGCGTATTAATCCTGACGCCAACGCGAGAACTGGCGACGCAGGTCAATGAAAACATAAGGCAATTCAGTCGCGGATTAAAGATGACGTCTGGCTCTATTGTAGGCGGGGTCGCTTATGGTCCTCAGCTTAGAATGCTGAGAGGACGTCTTGATCTGCTAGTGGCCACGCCAGGCCGCTTGATGGATCACATGGAGCAGGGCAAGGTCGATTTTTCCCGACTTGAGATGCTGGTGCTCGACGAAGCGGACAGAATGTTAGACATGGGATTCATCGATGCGGTAAAAGAAATTGCATCTGCGATGCCTACAAAACGACAGACTCTTTTATTCTCTGCGACGCTTGAAGGCGCGGTGCTTAAAATCGCAAACCGCCTTTTGAACACTCCGCAGAGCGTTTCCTTGGCTGCAAACCATGAGCGGCATAAATCAATAGAGCAATGCATGCATCATGTTGATAGCAAGGCCCACAAGCAAAAAGTTCTGGAACATTTGCTGTCGAATGGTGAGTCTTCAAAATCTCTGATTTTTACCGCAACAAAACGTGGCGCTGACCAGTTATCCAAAATTTTGCGAGATAAGGGACACAAGAGCGGCGCGTTACATGGCGATATGAGCCAGAACAAGCGACGACAGACAGTGGAAAATCTCCGCAAGGGTCGACTGAATACGCTGGTCGCTACTGATGTCGCGGCACGCGGACTCGATATTAAAGATATTAGTCACGTTATTAATTTTGACCTACCAATGGTGGCCGAAGACTATATTCATCGAATTGGCCGCACCGGTCGTGCAGGCGCGACCGGTCAGGCGGTCTCTTTGGTGGGAAGTGCGGACTGGAAAAAGTTATCCCAGATTGAGAAGCTGACCAGTCGCAAGATAAAACGCGAAACGATCGATGGGCTTGAGCCAACGTCTTCAGAGCCCAAGAGCCCTGGCGCGAGAAAGCCGAATCAAAAACCACGTCGGCGTTTTGGAAAGGCCACTGAACCGTCAACCGCCCGAAAGCCCGGCCATTGGCGAAAAGCGGAGTCAAAAGGGAAGCGCTCTAAAGTGTCACGAGTTAAAAAAGCGGCTTAATATTAGCGTTAAAAAAGTTTTCAAGTAAAATGCGACCGTTATTTTTTAAAGTAGAGAGAGAATTCAATGAGCAGTTTAATCAAGATAGCAATCATTGCCGTAATATTGATTGGGGCGTACTGGTATTTTTCGCCACTTCAAAATTGCAAGAGAGCGTGGGATGAAAATGTAGCGGGCGATAAGGGTGTAGAGATCGTTTGCGGCGAGCATAAATGGTAGGTTCTCGTGACGTCACAAGCGGGACGTGCTGGCTGCCAAAAGTAGTCTAGGGCGCAGTTTTATACCGTCTTTAAAATGGCCCCTCTGGGGCCATTTTTATTGGGCACGACGAACTTTTTTTGAGGGCTGATGCATGTCATGCCTTTCGTGGAGTGCCGCGTTGAACAATCTTAGGTTATGTTCGTCGACTTATGAACTCGGTTCTAGTCTAAAGCGGAAAACGGCCTGATCGGCGGTATCGCTGGCTGGTCGCTAGTGTGGCAATGCACACCGCCCCCGGCGGCCCATGAAGTGAGGGTCTCGATTACATAAACGTCCCGGCCCGGGAAATACTGTTCGAGCCGCGCCTTAGCCGCCGAGTCGGTTTCTGGGTTATCGAAACCGACCGTGATGACGAAGCCATTGCCAACTAACCAGTTCATATAGTTCGTGTCGAAAGTGTAGCCCTGGTAGTCGCGTGTACCCTCAATCGGTTCGCGAATCACGGTAAACCCGGCCGCCTCAATCGTTTTGGCAGCGGCATCGAAAATAGCGTGGGTCAGGTTGTTTGACGCGCCGCACTGGGACTTATCCATACAGTCCACCACGACAACAGTGGTCGGATTGATGAATCGTGCGATACCGTCGATGTGGCCGTTGGTCAGATCGCCTTCAGGCACGCCCTCGATAAACACCACCTTTGAGACGCCGAAATGTTTCTTCAGGTCAGTAATGGCGCGCTCCTTCGTGTATCCTTGATTACGCCGGGAATCTCCGATTACGCTCCAGTTCAGGATCACGGTATCGACGCCGTTGAACTCCAGATTACCGCGCTCGTGAACGATGTCGATCACGTCGACTGGTAAGCCCACCGTTTTGGCCACCTTACTTGGCACCTGGTTGTCGAGGCGAAAGGGAATGTCGGCGCCAAAGGCGCCTCCCCAGGCGTTGAAAGCCCAGTTCTGCACTCGCATTTTGTTATCCTCAATAACATAGATCGGACCATTGTCACGCATCCAGGCGCTGTCGTTCTCGATCCAATGCCACCGGATATTGGGGTGGTCTGGGTCACCATTCTCTCGCTTGATGGACGACCGCGCTTCGGCCAGGACCGACGGTGAGTCATATAGGATGTGAAGCGTTTCATATTGCACGATCACATTAGATAAGCGGGCAAAGCTCGATTCATAGGATTTCTCCCACCGGCCTGGCCATTGCAGCCAGATAGCTTCCTGCGGCTCCCATTCAGCGGGGACTCGCTTGACCGGAATAGTCTCTCCCGCGGATACCGTCGCGCCGACAATCACGAAGACGATAAACAGTAAGGCAACAATAGAAGAACTCGCAATGCGTGGAATCATCCAGAGTTGTTAGTCAGAACATGGTGATCGATTATTCATCCCCAAGCTATCTTCCGGTTAAAGGTTTTCGGATTACCCCTAACCTTGTGCTTAGCGCCCAGATGAAGGGTCGGTGCCCCGTATATTCCTGCGGAATAACGTTGAAGCAGCCAATTACCCCCTTGGAGGCCTCAAGAATATTAGACAGTGGGATTTTAAAGGGCGCCGTAACTCATTGAAATTATGGCGCGCCCGGAGAGATTCGAACTCCCGACCACCTGGTTCGAAGCCAGGTACTCTATCCAGCTGAGCTACGGGCGCGTATAACTTAGTTTGATCGCCTCATTTTAATAAAAACGGACGCCTTTAAATTCTGATTAGATTCTACCTGTAACTATCCCGAAAGTGTTCGTCATTACCACCATGTCCTGGAATCGCAGACCCCTTTGATGTCGCCAAACGGACGTCCATTAGTATTGCTGGTTGTATTTAATGAACCCATGGCATCGGTAAACGGTGTTTCGCTCGCGTCGGTTGGTGTTGGTTCTGAATCGGTCTGATCATCTGCAAACTCGTCCACAATCTCCTCCACGAATTCCTCGAGCGAGAAGTCATCAACATAGCCAAGTCCTCGTAAACAGTTTTCATAGGGAGAAAAGAAGAAATAAGAGGAAAAAATTACAACTGACAGCGCGAGGCCAAGCAAAGCGCGACGAACCCAGCGATTGTTTGGCAAAAATGCAAGAACACTTATTAAAAGAAGCGCGACAAGAAAGACGCCTAACCAAATTTTTATCATGAACGCAGAGTACTGTAGAGATCGTCAAAGCCAAATCCTAACATTTTTATAGACAGCAATCTAAAAAAATAGAGGCAATCCGAGCTGAACAACCAGTGAAAGATAAGGTAAGGAGGTAAAAATTATTTACGTCAATGGGCGTCGTTTCAAAAGTTAATTTTTGTTGTTATGTACAAGTCGCTGATGCCCCCGAAATTCAACGGACTGGTTTTTCTTGGGATAATCGAGCATGCGTCAATTTACGATACAGCAAAATCTGTTGTCGGGTTTCCAAATCGCTTACAGTTCAATTCCCTGTGTGAAGTAATGCAACCAATAGCGATTCAAAATATAGTAGACGGATTGCCGGAAAATACCACAAGCTATTTCGTCATCAGTTGATTAAGGAAAGTGATATGCCAAGAAAAACGTTAAAGCCTGAAAACCTTGAGTTTCAACCGAGACCAAGCTATCCCTACTCCCCCGGTGCTGCGGGCGGGGGTTTTATTTTCACAGCGGGACAGGTCGCGTGGGATGAAAGTGGAGAAGTTACGGCTATTGGTGATGTTGCGGCTCAAACCCGGCAGACCCTAAAGAATGTCGTCTCGGTTCTTCACGAGGGTGGGGCAACGGTTGATGACGTTTTAAAGTGCAATGTCTATTTGACCGACATGAGGGACTTTGATGCGATGAATGCAGAATTTGCCCAAGTTTTTCCAAATGATCCGCCAGCAAGAACAACGGTAGAGGCAAGATTGGCTGATGCAACTATGTTGGTCGAAATAGAAGCAATCGCCTGGGTGGAGTCAAAATAAAAATTTATATGTGACAGCGGTATGGCTGCTATCCGTTTTTAGGGCCATCTTTTTTTAAAAGATCGCTCAGGCCCGCTAATCCTTTGTGGGTTAGTTGAGTTGATTTTCGGGACTCAGCACCAGGAACGGCATCTACGTATCTCGCGTGCTCGTTATCATGACAATAGAGGCACAGATTTTCCCAATTGGATCCATCCGGCGGATTATTGTCATGATCATGGTCTCTATGATGGACCGTCAACTCATGAAGATTCGCCCGGGTGAATTCTCGACCACAGCGCCCACATACCCAAGGATGAATTTTTAACGACTGTGCTCGATAGTCCCGCTCACGGGCGTCACGCCCCTTAACGGCTTGGGCAATAATGGTATCGAGTTTTTTAGAATCGCTCATTTACGTTAGATGATATCGCAAGTCTTTTGATTGCGGATTTAACCATGCAGGGTTGCTTGAGATTGGGGTGTTGATCTCTGATCAAACCGGTTAAAAGCGAAGCTTTTAATTGGAAGATCTGGCGTTTGCTCAAGGATGAGTTTGGAAAGAATATGGCCTGAAGCGGGAGCGATGCCAAAACCGTGCCCAGAAAAGCCGCTGGCGAGAAACAGTCCCTTAGCGTTAGGCGCTTCACCAAGAACGGGTAGCGCATCGGGGGTTAGGTCAATGATTCCACCCCAGAAGCTGCGCATCTGAAAATGCTCGAGAGCCGGAAAAATATCTAATCCTGCCTCGAGAGTGGACTGGACTTTTGAGATCGCTGGAAAGGCATATGGTTGGCCATTTATTTCGGTTATCTTGCCGCTCCAGGCTTCAACTCCACTTGATAGTCGAAATCGACCATTTCTTTGTTGACGAAGTGTGACCGCACCATCAACTACACCAAGGACAGGTGTCAGAAGTGGTTCTTGTCGAGTGGTTTGAATGACGGTGGCAATTGAAATCGAAAGTGGGATTTTGATGCCAATAGGTTCAATTAATTCATTAATACTGACGCCACATGCTAAAAGACACTTTGATGTATTGATTCTTCTTTTGCTTGTCTTTAATCCAATGACCTGGTTGTTTCTAATGAGAAGCTTTTGCGCAGACTCTCCAATGTGGAACGTGACTCCTTGGCGTTCCGCCGCTCGCTTAAAAGCATCGACCGTCGATTGAGGATCTGCGTGCCCATCGGTTGGGCAGAACGAGGCTGCACGTATTTTTTTTGATACGCATGGCGCTACATCACGAACTTGCTCATTGTTCGACAATAATATGATATTTAAATTTTCTTGTTGTTGCGCGTTGACAAGAGATTTAACTTTTTTAACTTCTTCTTCGGAGCGTGCTAAACGCAGATTGCCTGCTTGGACATAACCCGTATCTGCATCAAGCGCCTCATCAAGGTTTAGCCATTTTTCGACAGAGTACTGGGCGAGTGGCAATTCAGCCGGGTGTCTTCCGGATTGCCGCACGCCAGCAAGCGTCCAGCCTGATCCCATGGATGCGGGGTAGTATTTTTCAATGACTTGGACACGAAGACCACTCTTCGATAGCTCATAGGCAGTCACGCAACCCGTAATACCGGCACCCACAATGACAACGTCTGGAGACATGAAAAATATCGCAGTCTTGATTGATCAGTAAAGTTATTAGTAAAACAGATTTTTAGCTAGGATGGATTATAGAACTGATGGGCTAGAATGACGCCCAGACAATAGTGGATTTAACCTTCGTTTTTTACATTGAGACAATAAGATGAGTGATCAAAAAATGGCAACTGCCACATTACTGATTGATAACGGACAGGTGAGAGTCACGCGGTTTGATTTCGCGCCAGAAGCCCAGACGGGTTGGCATCGCCATGAGCATGACTATGTCATTACGGCCATTAGTGATTTGAAAATGCGTCTGGAAGAGCCGGGAGGCGAGCAGCGAGAGGTCTCAATTCCTGCCGGGGAGGCATATTTTCGAAACGAGGGGGTTGAGCACAATGTGATCAATATTGAAGACAGGCCGATCTCATTTGTCGAAGTTGAGCTGAAGCGTCGCTGAGAGTTTAGATTTTTGACCAACGCGGGGTTACAGATCGCCGCGGCGCCGCGAGATAAAAGCAGATAAAGGATAGGACAAAGCTGCTTGCTGAGAAGATAAAAGAATATTGATAAGAGCCAGAGACATCAAAAAGCAAGCCTCCGAGCCAAGGCCCAAAGGCGCCACCAAAGCCCATGCCAGCGGTGACGATTCCGCCGAACAATCCAAAATAACGTCCTGAGAAAATATCCGCAGTCCCTACAAAGACGCAAACGGCAAAAATGCCGGCACCAAAACCAAACAGTGCGGCAAAACTGTAAAGCGAAATTAAAGAAGCGCCAGGACTCAGCGATAACAGAATAAGGGCGCCTGTTGTTGTCAAGCCTGTGGCGATTAGGACGGTCTTCTCTCGCCCGATGTAGTCCGAAATAAACGAACTTGCTTGACCCAGCACCATGCAAATCCCGAAGATCCCTGTTGTCGCAGCAGCTGCGGTTGATGAGAAATCAAGGTCGATTGCGTACTTAACCTGATGCGCCAGGATCAGGTAACACCCGGTCCCCCAGAACAGCATATTAGATACAAATAAGAGCCAGATACGAGGGTTTCGAATTCCGGTGGCAGGTGTCCATTGAACTGGTGAATCGCTGCGTTTAATTTTTTTTGGGGCATCAGACAGTTTGACGTCACTCGATCCAATTGCTTTAAGGTTTCGATGCTCAGGAGAGAACGTATAGCCAAAAATTACAATGGGCAGAAGGATGACAATCGTAAGGGCTCCCATGAAAAGATAAGCTGACCGCCAACCCGTTGATACGATGATGGATTCCATCATAAATACGAATACAAAACTGAGCCCGCCTCCGGTTTGGGCAAGCCCAAGCGCCATGCCACGCCGATCGTGAAACCAGTTCATGATCGTTGGATTAAGGACGGGTGAACCTGCACAAGCAAGTCCAATAGGTGCCAGCACGCCAAATAATAGATAAAAATGCCAGAGTTCTGTTGCAAAGGCACAAGCGGCTGCGGCGACACCCAGAACGCAAATACCAAAGATGAGAAGAGGCTTAGTAGGCCAGTTTGTAGTCAGAGATCCAGCAATGGGCGCACAGATTCCGTAGACCATTAAGTGCAGCGAGAACATAAATGCTGTGCCGCCTCGACTCCAGGGGTAGTCTTCCAGAATGAAAGGAAAAAAAACTGAAAAAGAATGTCGTACGCCATAAGCAAGCAGCATTACTACAAAGCTAACCGCGAGAATGCAAGATGCCGCCACGATAGCCGGATTTCGTATGGAAGACATATTCGAGACCTGAGTAATGGGGCGGGAGTGCAAGTATAGAGTTTCGTCAATAGAGATGACACCTTGTTATGATTAAATAACGGCAGAAGTTTTAACGAACGGAAATTAAAGAAATGAAACCTGCGTTTGATTTGTTGGAGTATCACCGCCGCCTGACTCTTGTCCGAAAATCAATGCTGGAGCAAGATCTTGATGCGCTTGTTATTGGTGATCCCGCCAACATGAATTGGCTAACAGGCTTCGATGCCTGGTCGTTCTATGTACCTCAGGTTATGCTGGTATTACACGACCATGCCCCCGTATGGCTAGGTCGCCAGATGGACGCGGGCGCGGTTTACCTCACAACATTTTTGTCCGAAGAAAGCGTTCGCCCGTACTCCGAAGATCTGGTTCAGCGTGATGATGTCCACCCTATGGAAGCGATTGCGGATGAGATACGCAATTTTGATCTATCGGGTAAGCGAGTCGGTTTTGAGAGTGATACCTATTTTTTCTCCTTCAAAGCCGTTGAGCGTCTTCAAAGCACGCTGTCAGAGGTTCACTGGCAAGATGCAGATCGACTTGTAAACTGGTGTCGACTCATCAAGAGTGACGCAGAAGTTGAAGTCATGCGGATCGCGGCACAAATTGCGAGCCATGTGCAACAAGTTGCTCGAGAGCATATTGCGCCGGGAGTCAGACAATGTGATCTTGTCGCTAAAATTCTCGAGGCGGGTACAAGGGGTATCAATGGCTCGGGAGGAGACCTTCCGGCACTCTGTCCACTCGTTATGGCGGGCGAGGCTGCGGCGACAGCGCATCCGATGTGGACAGATATACCGTTTGAGAAAAACCAGACGGTTGCTCTCGAATTAGGTGGCGCCCACAAGCGCTACAACGCGGGTCTCGCTCGAACATTTCAATTAGGCAGCGGTCCTCAAAAAGTTTACGATACTGCGAATGCGGTTACCGAAGGCCTCGAATCGGTATTAGCGACAGTTCGTCCAGGTGTCACGGCAGGAGATGTTCATGCGGCTTGGCAAAAGGTACTAAACCGTTACGGCTTGGTCAAAGAAAGCCGAATTGGGTATGGCATCGGCGTTGGCTATTCACCCGACTGGGGTGAGCACACGATAAGCCTACGCGCTAATGATTCAACAGTGCTAGAAAAAAATATGACTCTTCATGTGATGCTCGGCATGTGGATGGATGGCTGGGGTATTGAATTTAGTGAGACGGTTGCGGTCACAGACTCAGGGGTCGATTGCCTTACCGATTTTCCGCGGAGCGTCATCGATGTTCGCTAAAAGATGGGTTTTGGCGATAAAGTATTCGCTTTGATGGGTTTTCCTAATGAGTGAGTCAGGTTTCGGTTAAATGTACCGTTTGGGGTGAAGCGCATTAAAATACCCAAGGGCTCTAGAGCCATATCCAAGTGAATAATTGTTTTCTTTTTATTTAACGGCCTACAGTTTTCGGAATTAAAATTAGACGTGACAAGCCTAAACGAAAAATAAAAAATGATAAGGAGATAGATATGTCGATTTACAGAATCACTCGTTTCACAAGTTCAAATACCGAGAAGGCCGCCGAGATGGCGCAAGCCGCTCGGGAAGAAGTGGCGACAGTGGGCGCGGATTTTATTGAAATGGCATTTGACGATAATGGAAACGGCGTTGTCGTCGCCCGTTATCCGGATGCGGCGACAATGGAAGCCGCCACCTCTGTTGCGCAACGAATTTTTGGCGGGATGGTTGCTGATGGGGCAATTGATGATGCTTCGATTGAAACTTGGAGTGCCGATGTTAAGGTGACGATGTAGTGAGTAGCGTGAGACAGAGTTAGTAAATACCTTATGCCGCGTTACCCCAGTTGCTGATATACGACATTAATGTCTAACGTATTTCCTCGTCATACTCGGGTTAGATTGCCTGTTGCCGCGTCTGGCAATGGGTGTTATCTGGTGGATAACACAGGAAAGCAATATCTTGATGGGTCTAGCGGCGCAGCAGTATCGTGTCTTGGACATGATAATCAAGCGGTTAAGCTGGCAATTCAGGAACAGCTCGACCATTTTGCGTTTGCCCACACGGGATTTTTTACGTCTGACCCGGCTGAGGAATTAGCCAGCCTTCTTATATCAAAGGCGCCGAAAGGGATCGATCGAGCGTTTTTGGTATCAGGTGGTTCAGAAGCAGTAGAGGCAGCACTAAAATTGGCTCGTCAATTCTTTGTCGAAAAAGGCGAGTCGCATCGAACCCATATCATCGCTCGGCGACAAAGTTATCATGGCAACACGCTGGGCGCCCTCGCAGCGGGCGGAAACGAGTGGCGCCGAAAGCAATTCTCTCCGCTGTTGACTGACTTTAGTCATATTGCGCCTTGCTATGAATACGCAGAACGTGCGGACTCAGAGTCGAGTTGGGATTACGGTCAACGTACTGCGCAGGCGCTCGAGGATGAGATTCTTCGGCTAGGACCGGACAGTGTGATTGCTTTTCTGGCGGAGCCTGTTGTTGGTGCGACGTCGGGCGCGGTTCCCGCAGTCGACGGATACTTTAAGCGAGTCCGGGAAATCTGTAATAAATATGGCGTTCTTCTCATCTTAGATGAGGTCATGTGTGGAATGGGGCGAACCGGCTACCTATTTGCTTCAGAGTATGATGACATTGCTCCCGATATCGTTTGTATCGCTAAAGGGCTTGGGGCGGGCTACCAACCCATCGGTGCCATGTTGTGCCAATCTGAAATTTATCAAGCGATTTCAGAAGGATCCGGATTTTTCCAGCATGGGCATACCTATTTGGGTCATCCGGTTGCTGCAGCCGCGGGCTGTGCCGTGTTTAAAGAGATCGACTCTAAAGATCTAGTTTCGAGAGTCCGTGATCTTGGTCCTCGATTTGAAAGTGCGCTTCGCGAACAGTTCCTGGATCATCAGATGGTAGGAGATATCCGAGGCAGGGGACTGTTTTGGGCGATTGAACTGGTATCAAATAAGGAAACTAAAGAACCCTTTGATCCTGCACTACGTTTGGCCGCTAATATAAAGAAAGCCGCGTTTGAAAATGGCTTGATTTGCTATCCCATGGCGGGCACTCGCGATGGTGTAAAGGGGGATCATGTGTTACTTGCGCCTCCCTTTATTATTGATGATGTTCAAATTGAAGAACTCATTGGCAAGCTCGCGTCAGCGATTGATGTATGTGCACCGCAACATACCGCGGCGTAGAAAACATAGGGTGCATTGAGTACTAATGCCTGAGGGTCCTGAGGTCCGTCGCGAGGCCGACCAAATTGGTGAGGTCTTGATCAATCAGAGGCTCACCGAAGTATTTTTGGGTCCGACGCGGCTCAAGCGGCATCGTAAAGCACTTTTGAATGCGACCGTTCAGAGCGTGACGACAAAAGGCAAGGCCCTGCTGATTTTTTTTGATACGGGTAACGTGCTTTACTCCCATAACCAGCTCTATGGTCGGTGGTATATCAAAGCCGCTGGTGAGCGACCCAAAACAAATAGAACACTTCGCGTTGCATTAACAACGGCGTCGCATAGCGCGTTGCTTTACAGTGCGACCGATATTTTTTTATTGAATGCGCTGGAACTGGATCAATTTCCTTATCTCGCAAAGCTCGGGCCTGACGTTTTATCTCCGGCCATAGTCTGGCGAGATATTTCACGTCAGTTGCTGGATAAACGATTTTCTGGCCGTAGTGTTTCGGCTTTGTTTCTGGACCAATCGTTTGTTGCGGGGTTGGGAAACTATTTGCGCTCAGAAATACTTTTCGCTGCTCAAGTGAACCCAGCTTTACGGCCAAGAGATCTGGAGTTAAGACAGGTGAATGAGTTGGCTCGAACGACGTTGATTCTATCGACCCAAAGCTACAAGACCGGAGGGGTCACGAATAACCCGAGTACGGTAAAGGTGCTGAGAAAAAAGGGCTTTTCAAAGTCACACTATCGGTTTGCTGTATTTGGCCGTGCCGGGAAGCCATGTTATCGATGTGGAGGGAAAATCAATCGAATATCCGCGAATGGGCGCCGACTTTATGTTTGCGAGGTATGCCAGAGTTAACGATCAACTTATTGATGTTCATCAGGCGGTATCGGACAGTACAATAAACTCAGAAGTATCAGATATGAAGGAAATTTTTCGAGATGCATCGTTACCTAATTGTTTTAATTTTACTGCTAATCGCAGGCCGTGCCCAAGGTCTCCCGTCTTGTCCGGAAGTGTTTTCTCTCGCCTACGATGAATGTGAAGGCGATTATCGATATAACAATGGCGATCGATATCACGGCGAATGGAAAAAGGCCAAGAAGCATGGCTTCGGCACGTACGTCTGGAGTAATGGACACCGTTATAAGGGACAGTGGCTGGCAGGAGAGAAAAGTGGAAGCGGCCAATACACTTGGTCGAACGGTGATAGGTATGTGGGTGAGTTTCATGAAGGCGACTATCATGGTGAAGGGGTGCTCACTTACATCTCTGGAAAAACGGTGACGGGAGAATGGCGAAAAGGCATTCCCTGGAATGCGACCGCTTATAGCGCATCGGGTAAGGCGACATACGCCTATACGAACGGAAATGCTTTATGTCTGACTCAGTAGCGAGAAACGTGAGAGCGAATTTAAATTGACATCAGAAAGGAAGGTGAAAGTGAGATTCGGGCGATCTTCCCGAGCTACCGCCCTTTGTATTGCGATTTTGCTTTCGTTTGCAATTCCAAAGTGTTTTGCTGATGCCAGCGTTGCACTCCTCACTGGAAAAGTCCTTTTCATGCGTCACGCACTAGCTCCTGGTAATGGCGATCCTGATCAGTTTGACCTCAGTGACTGCGAAACGCAGCGAAACCTCAGCGTGGAAGGCATAGCGCAGGCAAAAGAAATTGGCGCTAAGCTAAATAAGCGCGGTTTAGTGTTTTCTGAAGTATTTTCAAGCGAGTGGTGTCGTTGTCAGCAAACAGCAGCCAATCTAAACCTTGGTCAGGTGATTCCCTTTAAGGGGCTTAACTCTTTCTATGAAGCCCATTTCTCAGAAGATGATCTCCTACCACTTTTGCACGAAAAACTCTGGAATGTTGAGTCCTCGGGGAATCCGTTACTCATGGTTACGCATTTCGTGACGATTCAGGCGGTGACCGGTCGGTCAGTGAGTTCGGGCGGTCTCGTACTTTATGATCCAGAAACTGGTGAATCGATAAAATTTACGCCTTGAAAAATTTATTTTTTCGAGGCGTATCAAATAGTTCAAGCAAGAATACGTAGTGCTAAATAAGGTGCGATATTAAACACAATGATCGCGATCTTGTACTGTGCAAGGTACTGAAAATAAATTAGACCAACGCCGGCTTGATCTAGTCCGAATAAGCGTGCGTGTATTTTTGAAATTTTTTCTCGAGCGGTCAATAGCACGAGCGAGCTCAACGTTAGCACCAAAATATTAATGACTGTCATCCAGCCTAGAAAAATGGTAAGTGTTTCAGTTGTCATGGCGTTCTCTTTTTTAGGATAAATGGTTAATCAAGATTGGGGGTTTCGCAGATCCATTCGGGTTCATTGTTGTTCGCATCCCAACCGTTGTAATAGGCGTTGGGTTTGACGATAGCGGGGGAAAACCACTTAGATCTGGGCACAGAGCCTCAGCGAATCAAGCAGAGCGCAATGAATATCTCTGCTGCCTGAAACGTCGCCAACCCGGTATAAGTGGAAACTCTCTCCATGGGCAGGCTGGGGACGACCCTCAGTAAATAGGTCTAGATCGATAATCCCTTTGTTCGCAGAATCGTCCTTAAGGCGGTAGAAAAGATCGTCATTGGGGAGGGTACCGGCCTCTACAATTAGATGATCAACAAATTCGTCCGAAGTGTTGGTGGTATGAATGTTTCGAAGCGTGACTCGGGTCTTTTTATCTTCAGCATGAGCCGCAAGAAGTTCATGATCGACTGACAGCTCGACATTGCGCTCATAAAAACGTTTCATAAAGGGAGACATCTCAAGCCGCATCGCTTCCGCGCCAATTTGTGCGTCCTGGGTATTCAAAGTAACCGAGACCCCTTTTTCAGAGAGATAATCGGCGACCGTTAATGCCGTATTTCTCCCGGTTTGATCATGAATAAAAACATGACCCGTAAGTTGCACCATTCCAGAAAGAACGTCCCATGAGTTGACGACGCGTGCGTTACCGTTTACCCAATCAGTATTCGGTGTTCCACCGGTCGCGATAATCACAACATCAGGATTTTCGGCAAGGATATCCGCTTTTTCCGCGAAATAATTGAATCGTATGTCAACGGCCAGGATTTGGATTTCTTTTTCGAGCCAGTCGATAATGGTGTTTAAATCATTGCGCCAATGAACCTTTCCAGCAAGAAGAACTTGTCCACCCGCCCGGTCGGCTGCCTCAAAGAGCGTCACCTGGTGGCCGCGCAGGGCGCAGACACGCGCAGCCTCTAATCCCGCAGGGCCTGCCCCAATCACGACGACCCTTTTTGTTTGATCCGAATTCTTGCTAACGATGTGCGGGAGATGCTCCTCCCGCGCGGTCGCGGGATTTTGGATGCAGTATCGAAAGTTCGAGCAGTAGGTGGATCCAACGCAAGATCGAATACGGGCTTCATCACCGCGCATTAGTTTTTTAACAATATAGGGGTCAGCAATATGCCCGCGCGTCATGCCAACCATGTCTACAATATTTTCCGAAATCGCATGCCGTGCTGTGGCCAGGTCGTTGATACGGGTCGCGTGAAATATGGGCAGATCAATTTCTTGCCGAAAAAAGGCCACTTGCTGGAGAAACGGTGCAAGTGGCGCGGCCATTCCGGGCATGTAATTGGTCAGGCGCGGGAGCGTATCAATCCTGCCGGATACCAGATTCAAAAAATCGATAACACCGTCATTACGAAGTTGTTTTGCGATCTCAATATTATCTTGAAGCGAAAGTCCTCCTTGGTCATGGTCGTGCTCGCTCATGGTCATTCGAACGCCAATCAGAAAATCATCTCCAACAGCACTGCGAATAGCGTCGAACACCATTCGCCCAAACCGCATCCGGTTTTCAAGACGACCGCCATATTTGTCCTGTCGCTGGTTGGTGGCCGGCGACCAAAACTGATCAATTAAATGGCCTGACGCAATGACTTCAAGACCGTCCAGGCCACCTGCTTTGCATCTTGTTGCGGCACTGCCGAAGTCTTCGACAATCCGGAAAATATCGTCTTCATCCATTTCTCGCGGGAAACCACGGTGAAGCGTCTCTCGAATTGCCGATGGTGCAACGATCGGCAGCCACTCGCCCGCATTGGAGTTGGTCCGTCGCCCGAGATGTGTAATTTGGGTCATGAGTAGCGCATCATGACGATGATAAAACGCAGAGAGTTCCTGGAAAAAAGGGACAATGTCATCATCAATAACAAATTGATCAAAGACAGGCGCAGTATCTGGCGAGACCGTTCCTGACCCGCCCACAAAAGACAAGCCAATGCCACCCAGGGCTTTTTCTTTTTGATAGTTAAGGGTTGTTCGTGTGGCGCGCCCATTCACAGCATGGCTCAGCGCATGACCGCTACTAAAGATTCGGTTTTTGATAACCCGATTCCCTATTGCAAAAGGGGATAGAAGAGGATCTTTAGGTGAGACATGAGTGGACATGATTGCTCTTGAAATATGGATCAGCCGATCTCTTTCTGATGAGCTGCCACAAGGTCAGAAAGACTATTGAAGGTGAAATCAACTCTCGGCATATCGCCCGGGTTCATCGTTGCGCCAAATCCTGATTGATCATGCCGTCGATAGATCCAGCAGTTTGCAATATCGTGTCGATTGGCAGGCCCGTGATCATGAAACATGCTTTCGGCAACATGAAGGATTTGGGTTTTCCGGATAGCACGATGAGCCAGTGTCTCAATGAGGAACTCAAAATTACGGTCTGCTGGCTTGTAGCTTCCAATGTCTTCGGCGGTGTAAATACCATCGAACGTCACACCGAGTTGCGCCTGCGATCCTGAAAAATTTTTGTTATCCGTATTGGTCAGGACGGCAAGAAGAAAGTGCTTTTTTAAATACTGTAAAGATGTCGAACTGTCGGGAAATGCGGGCCAGTTTCCCACCGATTGACCGTAAGTGATGCAGTCTTCCCAAGACACGCTAACCTGCCAATGTTCTGCTAATCGTCGATAAACGGTTGCCAGAAGGTCTGAATAAGATTTTGCCGGTGTCCAGTGTTGGGCGGATGACTCAAAATAGGCGTGCGCCTCAAGAATCTCATCTCTTGAAATGTGGCCAGACACTTGATCAGTGAGTTCTGACAAGGCATTTACGATACCACTTTCCCAGTCAATTAGAGTACCGTAAACATCAAAAGTCAGGATTTTGAAATCAGTTAGACGCATCGTGAAAATTGGCCCAGGTTTAAAGATTAACCGCTAATGATATTGAAAATTAGCGACTTTTTATTATTCAAGGTTAAGATTATGCGTTATGAGGTGCTTGAGCAACAATCGCTCTCCTCATGCTAAAAAAGATTACAGTGACGATTGGGGCGAACAATATGAAAGGGTTGTTTCGGATATTGATGTTGAGCGGTCTCGCGATCGCATGTTCAGGATGCGCATCGACCCGATACAGTGGTCCTGGCGATGTTCAGGACTTTGCAGCGGCACGGACTCAGTGTTACAGCATCCTTAAATCTACAGCGGATAATGAGCCAACAGTGGATTGCGGCGCCTGGACCGCCTGCTTGACCTCCAAAGGTTATGTGCTGGATCGAGATGGGCAATTTGATGTCGATGATTTGGGGATGCGAGTCTCATGTACGGATTGATCTGACAGTCAAGTACACTCTGCATACGTGAAAAAATTTCAGGATTTATCAACAGGGAAGGAAGATGGCCAAGTTTAGTAACGTTGTAAGGTTTAAAGTCAAAGCTGATCATGCTACCGGTTTTGAGGCGCATTTTTCAGGTCGCGAAAAATGGGACGGGTTGATAAGCCAATTTTTGATTCAAACTGGAGATCAGACATTCTGCGCAGTCGCACTATGGGAGTCAGAGGCCACGCTTGTTGCCGCGAGACCTCAAATGATCGCTTTCTTGGATACGATTCGTGACAAGCTAGAAGAAATGCCCGGGGACTTGGGGGTGACAGATGCGGTATCGGGTCAAGTAGTCGCAGAAACTTAACCGGGTTGGAGGCTCATTGACTGAGTCACCGGGTGTTTATGCTTCGTTGATGTCCCGGAAAGATCGTCCTCTCGCTCAGATCATGAGCACTTGTGAATCAATGATTGCGCGCGGAGTTGATATCGAGACAATCCGTCGCCTCTTAACCCAAAATGAGTTTGAGGCATGGGTGAAAGAAGCGAACCTTCGATGGCGTCTAACAAAACCATTGCACTCGGTTCATAGTGCCCGACAAAAGCGGCGAAATCCGAAAGATGGGAAACCTGTAAAAATGTAAATCTTTCTCTCGGGACGATTGCAGGATAAATATATATTAGTCCCTGAAGGGGATTGATCGATAAACTTCTTCGAGAACGATTTCGACCAGATCGAAATGCGACTCTCCATTAATATCCTCAAAATAGATATGACTGGGCCATGACGCGCCAACATGATTATCGTCCGGCAAGTCAACGGCCTGACACACTTGACTGATTGATTTGATAAATGAACGCGCATCTTCTCGAATGTTTTTCTTAGTGATTTCAATATCCTTAATGCTATTTTTATCGATTTGTGGAGACCCAATCCCTGATGTCAAGGGTAGGTTACGGACGATTGCCTGTTTTTCATAAAACGAAATGTCAATTTTGTCTGCCTCAAGGCGCATCATAAAGATGGGATTGACGCTGACTTTTGCGTCCGTGAGTTCCATGAGTCGATCAGAATGATTGCTGACGACTTCTTTGCTGCGACGTTTTGATCGTCGCGATTTTTTTTCAGACTCTGTGACGATATCACCCCGAAAGTTATTATCAAAAACCCGACTTGCATAGGGCTTATCTCGGAGCATGTGCCTAATCGACCTTATCGACATGTTGATGCAATTTTCAGGTCCGATAAAAAATGGAGAGCCTGAAGCGTCTGACAACTCAACCCATCCGTCAGAAAACTTCTGAAAGAAATGATCCATCCAAGGGCCGAGCACGACGTCTCCTAGGTGGTCAAGAAGTGCGTTGACTTGCGAAGGATTGTTCACGACATCGGCGAGAAGTGGCTCCTGACCATAAATATCAGCTGCCAGACTATAGGGAGCAGAAATTTGCAGAAGCGGTGGAGCGCCCGTGAGTTCCTGAGCGACTTCAAGAATGCCATCGATTGCCTGGGGAATGCCCTGGTGGAAATCTGGCGTCTTCAGATCCCGCCAATTCTTGTCATTTATCAAAAAAGCATCGGGATCTGCCCCGGGCGGGAATCGGTCAGGGTACATCATTTTTTGTCCGAGTGGCTCGCAAGTGAACGCATACAAAGCCCATGTTGTATAAAACTTGTGAATACCGAGTAGGCGGCTGACTGCGAGATTAGTTCGCACGTATCGATAAGGATCGAGGTTGTAGTAGGCCCGGGATTCAATGCCGTAGAGGTCAAACAGAATCGCAAGACCCAGCATATGAACCGAAGCCGTAGAGTGAATTCGATTAGAGCTTGTTAAAACCGAGTAATTAGAATCAAAATCACCGGCGATAGCCGCGTCAAAAACAGCGGTCATTTCCTCTTTGGCATCCGCGTCTCCTGCTTGCCAACGTTTCAAGAGATGAAGACCTGTAGGAAAAGGATACTGTTCAATTTGGGCGGGCATCGATATCAGCTCTTGACGGTTTTCCGTATCGAGTTCAATTTTGTTATCCAGGTTTTCGTGAAGTCATCAAGAGGGGGCTGACTGTCATCGATATCGCTAAATCCATATCTGTGGGAAAGTGCAACAACGGGAATAATGTGGCCCGAGTAACTTTTAACATTGGGGTCAGCCGCAAGGTGCGCAATCGCGCGTCCAATAAATTCGGGCGAATCAGACGTAGCAAGGTCGTTTTTCGATACCTGAATCCCCAAAGCCGGATTTTTTGCGGCCATAAGCATCCACTCTGTTCTCACCCAGCGTGGCCATAATGAAATGCAGCTAACGCCATCGTCACGTAGGTCGTGCGCGACCGCTTCAGTCATGCGATCAACTGCAGCCATAGCGATCCTAAAAATAGGACTGTAGTAATCAATTTTTGATGCTCCCGCTGAGATGTTAACAATCAACCCGTCTTTTTGACGTTTCATTATCTTAGAAACGTGATGATTGATAAGATACTTGCCACGAACACCAACATCGATCATCGACTGCCACTGATCATCGTCCGAATCAGAAATGGAGCCCTCATATGAATCTGGAAATCCCATCGCGCAATTTACGACCACATCAAGGTGCTCATGATGCTGCCGTATTTTTTTGATCATTGTCTCGACTTGCTTGGGTTGCAGCAAGTCAACTGAATGGCTCTCGGCGCTGCCACCCGATTCGCGAATAGCAACAAGGGTTTCTTTCAGACTGCCCGGCAATATGGGCCCGAGAGAACCAAATGAGGGCGCATTTTCTGCTATTGAGGTCCTCGCCGCTAGAATCACGTGAGCGCCACATGCCGCAAGCTCTCGAGCAATTCCCGCACCAATGCCTCTGCTGGCGCCGACTACGAGAGCTGTTTTTGAAGCAAGCATTGGCGTTAAGCGTGTCAAGTCCATTTTAGAAATCGTATCGCCACCCTGATCGTGATCTGGTCGAAATCCGGACGCCGTATTAGAACGAGTTTTATCCTGAGATTCTAAAGGGTTAAAAAAGGAATAACAGTTAAAAGTAACAGTCGCCACTATTTTGACGATCGTCGTTGATGTCAAATTAAAAGCTTAAAAAGCAAAGTAAAAAGCAACCAATCATGCGATAGCCGTAAGGTGATGCTTTAATCACATAACATTCAGCTGTTTTAGAGTTAAATCGGGGACAAATATGAGCAACGTTTCGGCCCACAAATTGATTATGGCGGAAGACGGTATCGATAGCCGACTTCGGAATATTGCAGAGGCGCTAATTAGTGAAAGTTTTTCAGATATGTCATTAGAGAATCTTGACGACGTATTGTCGCAGATGGATCTCAATCCAAAAGACTTCAATGGGGTTATTGATTGGTACTTCGTGTTGAGGGATTACCTCAATTTCCGACGGTCAATAGAAGAACATGATGAATAAAAAAAGGTGTTCACGGTCACGAATATGGCGCTCGTTGAAGTCAATTATAAAAATCGAAAAATAGCGTTGGAGAGGAGATCATGTCAGAAATAACCTACTACTATGCTGCTTACTCTGGGTTTGCTTATCTTGGCTCTAGACGGTTTCAGGAGATTGCCAAACAAGCCCAACGTACAATTGTGCACAAACCCATTGATCTTGAAGTGGTCCTGTCCGAAAACGGTAGCCAGTCATGGGCCGACCGAACGAAAGCACATCTTGATTATTATTTCCGTCGAGAACTGGAGCGCTGGTCAGAGTATCGGCAGGTATCTGTCCTCAAGCAGCGGCCTACGTATCATGGCAACTCAACAAATCCTGCCAACAAGCTATTGATTGCAGCAATTGTGAGCGGATTAAATGTTAACCAACTCTCTCATCAACTAATGACAAAGCATTGGGTGGAAGATGCTGACCTTGCCGATAAAGACACTCTAATTGTGATTACAGAGTCTGCTGGTTTCAATGCTCAGGAATTAATGGATCTGGCGGATTCATCTGAGGTCGATGTCATTTATCGACAGAATACACAAGATGCCTTGGATCTTTCTGTGTTTGGCTCGCCGACCTACATTGTTGATGGCGATATGTTTTATGGGCAAGATCATCTTGAGCTTGTGGAGCGCGCTTTGAACAGCCCATTTTTGAACAGGCTTAGCCTCTAAAAGGAGTACAGGATGAGTTACGAGAAATTATTTGACGAAGTCAAAAAGGAGTTGGATAAAACAGCCGTACTTCAGGCGAAGTGGCAAGCCAACAAGAGCATAGAAACTGCACAAGCCTACATTACGCAGCTCGAAGCGCAATGCCGATCAATGGGACAAATGCTGGTTGTTTTAAGTGACCCTGAGACCGTTGCCCAAGCAAAGAAAGGTTTAAGTTAAACGTTCCCCTGTAAGCTTGCATTAAGAGTGTCAAAAACCAATGGATACCACCGTAAGGCTAAAGTTTTTTTATTCCTATCAACCTCAATTTAGTCCTGAGATAAATCATGCCCAGTACGAGCGACCAGCAGTTGAAAAAGCGTCCTCTAAAGATGAGTGGATGGCGATTTATTATGTGATGGTTTCAAGCCCTGAAAAGGACTACGAAAAGCATCTAGATTGGATCATCGAAAATCACGGCCAGAAAGACTGGGAAGATTTACTCGCTCAGCAAGGTCGAATTGAAACGGATAAGCAGAACGCCAACTATAATTTTGATGTTTATTATGATCGAGTGCACAGTGAAGTCGTTAGTCAGGCGGCCGAGCGAATAGATATAGATTCTCGGTTAGATTCCTGATTCCGTACTTCGTGCGAGTTTGCTCATTTTTGAGCGACCGCATTTTCCTTAGGAATGCTTTTTTTCAGGACTGGTTAGGTCGTCGACCGGTCCATGATCGCTATGCATCAAAAATTGAATGTTCCCGAGGTGCGCAACAACTCCACCCCCTAAATAGTCATAAGCGACCAGTCCCATTTGTGCCCGAATGTGATCGCCATCCCGCAATGGCGAGGTATATGATTCTTTCTGGTCGGCAGCAACTACCTTAGGCGCTTCTTTTCGTCGAACTTTGATCCGCCAAACATCTCCGTTAGTTGTGGCGAGTTTTCTCAACGGGCTTGAGCCATTTTTTGGCATCAGCTTGGCAATTTCATCTTCAAGAGGTTTAATATCTCTTAATGACGCGAACTCAAGCGTCACGCTAAAAATGGGATCACCAGTTTCTCGCGTCTCGGGGGTCTCTAAGTGTGGGTCACGCAATATCGCGGGTGGTGAAATTAGCTTAATCATTTTTGGCAAAGTGCTCCAGTAAAAATTATCGTCTTATTGCGCAATTATTTTTTTTGAATGGTTTTTGTGACTGACTTTCAGGGGGATAGTTTCAGCGTCGATGTCGTATGTCGCCTTGTTCTGATTGGAAATATTGATTTTTTGTGGGGAGGATAAAAATTTTTCAATAAGTTTTTACGGCGGGACTATAGATTTTTACGGCGGGACAATAGCATGGACTTGAATTTTCTGGTGAAAGTCGTTCAAAACCCTTAACCCTGGGCATGACTTGTTTGTAGTTTATTTTTGATTTTGTTCCTTGCCGGTTAAAATAGCGTGCCATACCACAATATATGTACGATCTATTCCTTCAATGAAGTTCTTAAATATTTTTGACCCGAAGAAAAAAACGGGTAAGTTATTTGAAGGGTTTATTCTCTTTTTAATAATTTTTTCAATTATCTTGATGTCCATTGAGACATTTCCGTCAATATCTGAAACGCATAAGCAATTGTTGGGGCGGTTGGAACACTATATCTTGATAATTTTTGGACTGGAATATTTAATTCGCATTGCACGAAGTGAGAAAAAATTAAGATATATCTTCAGTTTTAGTGGGTTAATTGATGCGCTGGTGATAGCACCACTTTTTCTGACGTCAGGGGCGGATCTCAGAATTCTTCGGGGTTATCGGTTACTGAGGCTGGTTCAGATTTTGAAACTCGCCAAATACAGTTCGGCCATCCGGCGGTTTCAGGTCGCTTTGTCCATTGCGAAAGAAGAGATTCTTGTATTTCTTTTTTTCGCTTTTTTTATATTGTTCGTTGCAGCCTATGGGATTTTTCATTTTGAAAATTCGGCTCAACCAAAAGTCTTTTCATCTATCCTCGATGGATTGTGGTGGGCTGTGGCGACACTGACGACGGTGGGTTACGGCGATGTTTATCCTATCACTGCGGCGGGAAAGATCTTTACCGGCTTGATACTGGTTGTAGGACTGGGCGTTGTTGCGGTGCCGACGGGGCTTATCGCTTCAGCGATCACTAAAGCGAGAGCCCTTGAGACGGACAACCAACGCTTAAGCAAAAAGACGTAGCGGACGTCGTTTGGACGGATTTTTTGGGAGCATGTATGAGTATTAAAAAAAGTACCTATTTATTCTCATTTCTGCTCTCAGTGGGGCTTATATCGCTTTTGACTTACCAGTGGGCCCATGAAGCTTTTGATCGGGAGAAAGTAGATTATCAGCTTTATAGCGCTGAGGTTGTTGCCCAAGAGCTTGCTCATTATGAAAAATCAAAGAGTACCAAGCTTATTACCATTCCTACCGGCATTTTCATTGAATCATTTTTTTTCGAAAATCCCGTGGTTTTCAATATAACAGGGATTATCTGGCAAAAATGGAGCCTCGATCTTCCGGCCTCTCTTGAACCAGGTTTTGTATTGCCAGAGAAGATTGAAACGGCAGATACCTACACCGAAGAACTTATTTATGAAGAGACCCTGGACGGCGGGGAAAAATTATATGGGTGGTACTTTGAAGCGCATATCCGTCAGTCTATGGACTATACCGAGTTTCCTTTTGACCATAAAAAAATTGAGTTACGCCTTTTGCCCAAGCAGTGGCAATCGAATGCCGTCCTAGTTCCAGATTTTGATTCTTATCTTAAAAAGAATTTATTGGCAGATAGCTTCGGGATAGATGAGAGGATTATTCTAGACGGCTATGACTTGACAGATACCTATTTTGATTATTTGCGACAGCCCTACGACACCAATTTTGGCTTCCCGAATTATGTGGGGACTGAGGAATTTCCAGAGCTAGTTTTTAATATTCATCTTCAAAGAAGCGTAGAAAATGCTTTTATTATTTATCTTTTTCCAATCATAATTGTGTTGTTATTGCTTTTTGGAACCATGCTGACGGTGACCAGTGATGCTCAGAAGCGTGAGCGCATGGACTTTAATATCAGTATGATCATTGCTTCATGTTCCGCCCTGTTTTTTATTCTGGTACTCGCGCACGTTGAGCTTCGTGATCGGTTTATCACTTCACCGATTGTTTATATCGAGTATTTCTACTTGCTAAGCTATGGCGCAATTTTTTACGTTGCGGCAAATTCCTATATGTTTTGTGAGGCTGGGTCAGGGGTGATCGGGAAACTGCTTGCTTTTGAAGACAATCTCTTGGCGAAAGCCGCTTTTTGGCCATCTCTACTTGTAATCGCAAACTTGTTTACCTATGCGGCAATATTTGACTAAGTCTTCGATACCGCTTTGACTTAATTATTTATCTGCCAATATGCGAAGTTAAGAGCAGTCGCATAGCTCACCCAGCATAGGTAGGGGATCATCATCATGCTTGCCCAGCGACTAATCCGCCAGCTGCAAAAGATGTATGCCACGATACTCAACCAAAGGGCCACGATGTAGTAAAAAGCGAGTTGAAGGTTTTGGGCGCCACTGAAAACTGGCGTCCAAATTACATTTAGAGAAAGCTGTAACGCCCAAAACGCAATCGCGAGCGGTAGCCACTCGCTTCTTTTCTGAAGAATCACGAATGCGCTTGTTGCAATCAAGAGGTAGAGGACGGTCCAAACAGGGCCGAAAACCCAATTCGGTGGCGAGAAGGCGGGCGAATTAAGCGCCGAAAACCACTCGTTCGCATTACCCAGTGGAAAAACAAATCCCGAGCTACTGGCGACAAGAACACACAGGTAAAAGACGACCCACGTAAAAAATTTATTAATTTTCATTTTTTCTCAAAATTTAAGAGTCAATTACTATTGTTTATCAGCACTAATAAATAAAGTAACATCGATAGCGATTAGCTGTGACGGTTTGATTTTAATTGTTTGATTAGGGATTTATTTCACGTTGACCGTGATGCCCGTTTTTGACGTGTGGAGTCTGGGAGATTTAGTTTGAGAAGAAAAGTGTTCAGTGTTGGCGACATTGTCGAAATCAAAGATGAAGACATAGAGTTGGTCGTGTTTGCTGTAGACGAAGATGCAATTGGTGTTTTTCCGTTCTACGATGTCCATGATGTCGATGACCGACGATGGAATAGTGAGGAAATGGACTGGGAAGTTGTCGGGGAGAGACCGATGGAGATTATTGAATGGTATAACCCTGCTGCCCGCTTTGATAACGATGAAGCGCCGGTGAAATATGGGGTTAAGTTTCGAAGGATGGTGCCAAGAAGCGGTGAAATCGAGGTTCTAAGGTCTTGCCCGAGAAGCGACATAAAAGTTGGCGATTGGATTCTTGTAGATGAGCCGGATAAAGGCCTGATCTGCGGGATAGTCGATGAGGCGCTCTCAGTTGAACTCAAGGTGCATTTTTATCATCACAAGTGCGCACGCTCACAAGGTCAGTGGAACGCGCAAATTTCATTTGACGATGTCCTTGTCGTTGACTCAACCTATCGCCATTTATATAAAGAATGCGAAAGAGAGGCAAAGAGATCGGCTTAGGAGGTTAAAAAGGCGCGAAATAATCTATAAGTGGACGCGACCATTAAGTTCCGCCGGTTAAAAGTGCGTTAACTTAGGGCAGGCAAGATTTAGTTAAAACATTTTGTTTGTAGAAATCACAGGCTAAATCAGTCGGATAGTCGTGCGCGATCCTTCACGCGTCAACAAAGCGTGTTTCAGTGGAGCCGCGCAGTCAAATCATGTCGTTTTTAAACTGGGACGCACTTGGGGGAACTTTGCGCAAGTCATAGGGTCGCCGTCCGAAATATCTTTAGAACGATAACTCTTAAGACTTGGGATATCGCGAAATCGAATAGTGTCTGCTGCCCAGTTGATTGAGAATGCAGCGCGGCGGGTGCCTAGAGAATTACCTGGGGCGCTATGGAAGGTAAATGAATCCCACACCAACATATCCCCAGGTGAGAGCTCACATGCCAAGATACGCGCGCTGCGATCGTTGTCAATATCCGGGATCACGGGGTGGTCACTTTGAATATGCTCGTAATCCGAACCGCCCGCAAAATTAGCCGCCTGGAAAAGACAGGCGCTACGGTGTGATTCTGCCCAAAATCGCAGGGCAGTTTCCATTGGAATCGTGTCGAGTGCCGTCCAGCAGTTTATAACGCCCTGACCGTTTAATGGATAATACGCATGATCTTGGTGCCACGGCGTTGCTGTTTTATTTGTGTGAGCTTCCTTGATCAAAAGAAAATCATAAAAAAGATTAATTGATGCGCAGTCAAGTAACTGCCAAGCGATGTCAGGGGCGCGAGATTCAAATATAGCCTCGCGAAAAGTATCGACCTGACGCCATGCCTGACTTGAAAATGAGAACTGACCGCCATCGCCCGCCTTCTTGACGATATCCAAATTTTGACTTGCTCCGGTTAATGCCTGATTGATTCCAGTTTCAATTAAGGAAAGCCATTTCGGATCATGCGCATTTTTAAGGCAAATGACGCCATCCTTGTTCAATGCGATTCGTGCGATTTCATCAGGCAAGGACATCGCTATATCGAACGTTTGCACGGGGAGTGGCTTGATTTGACGGGAAATATCTTGAAGAGGCATTGGGTTCAAACCGTTATCAAGGTTGATATCAAAAATTAGTGTAATGCATAGAGAGAAAGACTTTGATTTCCTGCTGAAATTATTCCATAAAAATGAGAGCAGCGTGACGGACGACGGCAAGTTGCCAGAAATAGGTAAAATCAAGCCCTAGATAATCAGCGCGATCACAGAGTGTCTGCAAACATCTTGATGAGGGTCAAACCATGAATACAGAAATTTTCTTTCCAATGTTTTATCTTGGAGCGCTTTCGGTTTTTGTTGTGTTGCTGTCAACTGTCTTCCGACTTAAAGAGATTTACCTTGACGGAGTCGTAGAAGGTGAAGCGTTTCGCCATCCACCATTTAAAGAGGGGAGTCGGCTGTTAAAAAATACACAGAGAAATCTGGTTAACTTGTTTGAGTTTCCGATTCTGTTTTATGTTGTTTGCATTTGCATCTTCGTGACGGGGAAAGTCGACGAGACTTTTATTTCTCTCGCATACGGGTTCTTCTTTTTGAGAGTCGCTCATTCGGCTTATCATATTTTTTTCAATCAATTGATTGTGGCCGGCGGATTTCCGGTTCGGGCGTTGATCTGGGTGCCGTCAATTGCAGTTTTAATCTGGATGTGGATTAGATTCATCTCTCTTGTGTAGTGCGGTGATACCGGCCAATGTCTTGCAGTCACTTGGGCAAATAGTGGTTTGCGGTCTCGCTAAAAAAGAACGTCGACTGCGAGTCAAAGTAATCGGCTAACTCATGCTCACGAACTAAGCGAGTGGGGCAGCACAGACAGTCGATTGGGTACGGCGTCTTTTAAATTGCCGCGAGTGACTTTTCCGGTAACGGTAAAAAAACGTGGAGTAAACGTAGCCCTACC
>Ga0233439_10001557_pt1 | contig 28868 bp, 26 predicted proteins | sample SI_123_September_6_FD_182713 | JGI IMG/M metagenome (GOLD analysis project Ga0233439, IMG submission 182713) | Seawater microbial communities from Saanich Inlet, British Columbia, Canada - SI_123_September2016_100_MG | ecosystem: Environmental > Aquatic > Marine > Inlet | place: Canada: British... | reverse complement strand
CACACCCCAAATTCCGAAATTATTACCAGAAACCCACCCACCTAATCCCCCATCCCGAACTACATCCAGAGCCATGTTGAAGGGGGGAATCGGGACCTCGAAGCAGTACGAAGCATCTGCACACACCCCTCACCCTGTCCCCTCTCCTTCGGGAGAGGGGACAGGGTGAGGGTAGATTGCCGCGAGGTCCCAAGTCATCCGATGACGCCCGGACCTAACCGGTCCTCACCCGGACCGGGGGAGCTAGAGGGGGAGAATGCGACGCGGAGCCGAGTCGTCCGACGACGAGTGCGACTAACGAGATTGCAGCGAGAGCCGAGTTACAAAGTAACGAGCGCGACCAACTCCCAACAATTACCGCCCAAAACTAACGCCAAATCAAAATCTCCGCGGTATTATCAATAAGTGCGCCCAAAAAACGCACACGGTAAAAGCACTAACGTGCAAACACCATTCCCGAGTAGCTCAGTGGTAGAGCAGCTGACTGTTAAGTATCCCCACCTAAGCGCTAAGCTCCCACTATCGTGGTTTCGAGCGAAAACGTACGAATCAGCTGCTGTAATGATTCCTCCATTTCCTCGTTCTAGTGGCTTCAAACAACAACCCCTCGGTTTTATCCTGAAGCCTGGTTGAGCTTATGTCAGAGCGTCCAGCATCTCAGTTTTGTTCATTAGCTGGCAGTGGGCGAAGAGTAATGCTTACTAGCGAATGATGTAGCGCTGACAAAAAAAGGCGCCCCGGAAAAATTCCGAGGCGCCTTCAGCTCGTCTAGTTTTTTAGCTGAGCAATTGCCTACTTAGGCGGCTGCGGAACAAGGCAGGAAGCCACAGTCGTGTTCGCTGCGTAGTCCACAATCCAAACCTCAGCATCACCGTTGAACTTAACCTTGAAGTCAGTATCACCAGCGCCCGGCTTCACGCTCGGAGTCCCACCATTAGCCTGCGTCAACTTGATCGAGGTGCCCGGCACGAATATGAATTCGAAGCCGCTTACCGTATCGACCAGAATGTATGACGCTACACCCGACTGACCATCTGAACCGCCAAGCTCGTAGTAACCATCAGGGTTCTGTCCGCTCTTACCGGTGTTCTTGCCAGCTTTCGGAACGTTCTTACCCGAAGGGTTGACCGTCTCGTCACACGTCGCCAACGGCGCAATGTTGTCGTAAACCGTCACCACAAAGGTTTCGGTTGTTGAGTTGCCTTCGTCGTCAGTTGCGGTACAGCTAACGGGTGTTGGACCCAAGTCAAAGTCTGATCCTGAAGCTGGAGTACACGTCACATCGACGTCATCATCCACGAGATCAGTTGCTGACGGAACTGGGAAGTAATCGACCGGAGTCGTCTCGCCAGTCGCTTCAACCGTCATGTCTTCAACCGTGAGATCCGGAGGAGTCGTGTCAATAACTGTCACCGTGAACGATGCTTCGTCAGTTAGACCGAGCGGATCGGTAACAATGCACTCGACAGTGGTTAATCCAAGTTCGTATAAAGTCTGGTCAGGATCACACGAGATCACCAAGTCACCCGGCGGAGATTCAGCGTCCTCTGCAGTAACATCAGCGATGTACGTGGCACCATCGGGACCTGTCGCCTCGATAAGTTGAGCTATTGGAACGTGGATTTCCGGTGCAGTATTAGCAGGTGCCTCCCACGTCATCGTTGCCTGTGCACAATTAATGCCGTCTCCATCGTCGAAACACGCCTCGATAGTGTCAGGGCCTAAACCTCCTGCACCGTTGTACTCGAATTCAACCTCACCGTTGGCATCGGTATCCGCCGAACCGTCTGTGCCGACGTTCGGACCAGCGATCACTTCGAAGGCAACCGTCGCATCTTCAACATCGTTTCCTAGGCTGTCCTGGATACGGGCGGTTACCGTGTGGTCTGTGCCTACTTCACCTGTGTCGCTAAACGGACTAAGCGTGATCCCTTGCGTTACCGCAATTCGGCACTGGTTCAGAAGGGCGTCTAGAACGGGTTGGGCGTCAGATGTGAAGCTGGCGGTGTTGAACGTGCCTCCGCCAGTAACCTGCGCCATACTGCCAGTGTTGGGACCGTAGTCACGATTTGTGGTTCCAGCATTTGGGCGAACAATTCCGAAGAACACTCCATCGCGCAGCGCCATCGCCGCGATCGCAGCCTCTCGATTCAAAATTTTGACTGGATCAGAGTTCATGTCACCCGGATATGCATCACTGTCTTCGTCGGTTATCAAAACCACACAAACGCCTGCATCAGCCCGGTACCCATCTAGTCCCGTCATTGCAAAATCAGTAGCGTGTGCACCGGCCTCGACTGCTCCCCAATCTGGTCGGAGAGCATCAACCGCCTGCCCAAGAGTCGCCGTCGAATCCGTGAAGTCGGTTCGAACTACAGCCGGTGCGTTCCGAGCTGACGATCCATTCCTGCCAATAGTGCCGTTTGCGAAACCGAGAACTGCGAACTGAGGGTCAAGTGTGTCGCCTAACTCCTCAGCAATGAAGTTGATGTTCGATCGAACCGCTGAAATCTCTGGTCCCATGCTGACCGACTCGTCAACAATGAACAGAACGTCGACAGGCGGGTTGCCGTTACCGGATCCGCTCTCGACTTCAACGACACTAACGTTGTCAATCACTCCACCACACGCACTGTTGTTGCGCCCGGCGAATGAGAGAGTCTCAGAAGTGCTGTCAGCTCCAAAAATGAATGACTTCTGTTCCCATGGCATTGCCGGGAATACGTTGGCGCCTGCGCCCCATGCAGTTACATCGACCGTAAATGTGGTCGAGGCGTTACCAGCAGAAGCGTAAATAGTCCGCAGATTGGCCGGATACGGAGATGTCGGGTTACAGCTGTAATTGCCTGACATGTCGAAAGTCACAAGATAGGTCGCACCCGGATTAGTCGCCAGACTCTGACTGATCTCCCCCCGACCAAATCCATTCAGGTCGATGCTTCTGTCAAGATCGGAAGCATTCCAGAGATTCTCAATCCAATCTATATCACCGGATCCGACGGACCATCCAGTAATGTCGGTGTTTGGGGCTACAAGCCACTCGTCAAGCCAACCAGCTAGAGGGGAAAAATCTCCATCCTCGAAGCTTCCATTTGTCACTAGTTCAGTCGTACCACTTGCCGGCGTAACATCAGTGAAAACACCAAAGCTAAATGCAAGAACCGCAATAATCACTGCGAGCACTTTTGCCGACGCTGTTCCGCCCGTCGCGGACTTGGCAGCGCCGATAATTCCTGGAATGTGTAGATACCGCATTACTAACCCTCTGACGCAAACGAAGCCCAACTGCTTAACTGGTGCCCGCTGGCAATTGACGACAGCTTAATCATTTCCAGCGATCCGAATTACTTCAATCCAGTGTGAAAATGGTCAAGATTATCTTTCTGGTCTTCTGGAACTGTTTCTCGCTGACGCTACCCAGACCACGTTGAGTCGCTAATCATCGCCTCGATCCGAATTGCCTCGACGGTCGGCTATCCCATGTCACGACCCAGCTACCGATTTCACCGAGATTGATATGAGTTTTGTGGTTTCCTATGGTCATCGAATACACCACCCGCTGATTAAAAATCCCGAAGCTAAGTCCACGCTATCTCGTCATAGTGTGAGGTGCGCTCACGAATGAGAGGACTAACTGTCGGAATCCCTGCGTAGCTAATGAAACTGGAGTGGAGTTTGGTGGGCCCTGTGGGGATCGAACCCACGACCTGCGGATTAAAAGGCAGCCCGGAATATTACTCGGGCTGACGCAATCTTACGATCAGGCGTCTCTCGGATCAGCAACTATAAGCTTCGATCGTTCTTCATCGAGTTGAGGTTCAGTCACTTCAACTGGCTTTGAAGACATCGCAGCAAGCAGCAGACCGATGAGGACAAGATCGTTGAAGTACGTGAGCGGGATGGATCTGTGCCCGAGCATTACGAGTAGTACGCCAGCCGCCAATATGGCTTCACCTCGTCTTATTCGGCTCGCAACAAATGCGATGGTCACCCATAAAGAAATTATGTACGCGATGTACGGCAAAATTAGGGTTAGTCCGAACGCCCAGTTCGCTATCAGAGGTACTGAGTCAGCTCGACTAAATCCCATGCCGTAGACCAGTATCGAAATCACAGTTGCGACAACTGCGGATCGGCGATCTAATTGCCCTCTTTTTCCGATCAATAGTGGAAACAATGCAATGAACGCTATCACCGACATCCACTCGCCAAGCGACAACACATTGATTGAGCGAATACCGGATTCAGCGAACTCCGAAGAGCCGAACCCTTTGAATGAGTAGATCGCCAGATACGACAGGCCGGTGAGAAGGATGAAAGCCGTGATCGGGAATCCTGCACCTCTACGTACGGCAATCAAGAAAATCGAAATGAGTGTTATCGATGATGCTACGTAGTAAGCAGTCGATAACGCCGGACCTGATAATCCAATCATCATCAACAACCCAATAATGACAACAATTCCGATAATCCCGGAAAGAGCTATGTATATCGGGTCGGGTCGCTTGGTCCACGCCATCACGGCGAGAAAAGCGAGGATGAGCAGAGCTACGGGTGCGGCAAAATTGAACAGCGTGTTTCCGCTGAATACCAGTGATGTGTAGCCGTTTTTTATTACGGCAGGTGTTGCATCGCTGATGAAGTAGACGCCACCGCGGGCGAAAATCCTAAACAGAAGCGTTTCGACAAGCACCGATGCAGCGAGAATCACCGTGAGTACGGTGATCATTTTGGTGCTCGGCGTTGCGGTCATTTTGAAGATTCCGGCAGTCGATTATCTTCGGATTCGACCATCGCAGCGAGAGCGTCAGCCCCTGCCGCATAGATACCACCGTTGGTCGCAAGTTCTTGAAGTGCGTAACACAACTTCGGAACCCAATTTACGAAGTGAGCTTCAATAAAACTGGCAAGTGCATCGGCCGTTACAGCAGCTTGCTCAGACCATCCATTTTTCAGAGCGTAAGCCTGTTTGAGTAGCATCAAATTGATGAAATCTAGCTGGGTGCCAACGAAATCTGGGCGTTCACCGATATCGTCGTCAACCTCGAAACCGAAGGCACTGTAGAAACCTGCGACGTCGGCGAGCTTCTCAGTCATGCTGAAAGATAGTTTTTCGTAGTCATTTTCATTCGCACGACAGAGCCCTGCACCCGTAAACAGATTGCTGTATTCCAGTGTGATTTGCTCGGTGCTCGCTGCAGCAACTGCCCGTTTGAGCGGTTCGGCATTACCCCGCATTTCGGTGTTCAACACCTCAACTGGTAATTGGGGGACTCCATCCTTCAGAAGGCTGATGGTCTCTTTATTCGGGTATCTGAATAGCAATGAGAACATCTTGAACCAAGCGGCTCTCTGTACTAATTCGTCTGTAACTGTCATAACGCTCATATCTCACTCACTCCCAGTCGTTAGGCGCTCTTTCGTCGGTCGGCTAAGAACATCACTGCAGGTACGAATACCAATAGAGCTGCAAGTACTGCCAACGCTCCCGTCAAAGCCCATAGAGCGGCATTTGAAGAGTTGTCGATTACTACCGGTGCCCTGGAGAAATCTCCACCCTTTGGAGGGGAGTCGATCGTCGGGCCTGCGGCGGTCGGAATCTTTTCTACAGCAACGTTTATCCAAGCCGAAACAGATTTCTTACCATTCACTTCACGCTCTTCACCGTTCCAAACGGCTAGAGCGACAGGTGTTTCGGCACCTGTCTTGAATTGGGTGTCCTGCACATCTTTCGTAATTAGTGGTCGTGCGATTACCACGCTCCACTTCTTACCGTCCCAGTTACCCCAACCCGTTGTATTTACCTGCTCTTGCGATTCGAGGGTTCCGAATCCGGTAGCAATTAAATCCTCAACAGCCGAAGGCTTTTCGCCTGCCGCAATCGGGTTGCCAAGCGCACGGGCCGTTCGAAAGACCGGCTCATCCGCCATGTTGTAAATATTCACCTTCGAATTCGGGAAGATATCGTTGATGTTCAATTGGCCATCCTCGATTACCCGCTGGAAGTCAGCTCGCCAGTGAAGAATGTTCACTTCCGCATCTACGAACCCCATACAAACGAACGGTTCACCACCGTTTACAGGGAACTGTAGAGCTACGGAATCGCGATAGTCATCCGAACCACCACCCTCGTTCATCGTCGAATCGTCCCACTCCATCCTGAACGCCACCCAAGTGCCGTTGTGAATTGATCGAGTCCGAATCGTGTCGATGCTTGCATTGATGTTGAACGGCGGCGCTATCGTTTGTCCGCTAAGCGGAACCTCGGCTTCGGGAGCTAGATCCCACAGCGGGCTCGAAGTATCGCCAACCGGTAGTTCATCATCGACGTAAACCGACTTCAGATCGGTCTGAGCCGCGCTAACCATCGATCCTCGATCAAGCGTCACCAGCAAGGCGACGACGAACATCAGGCCAACTGTCAGATAAACAGCGGCTTGCCACCTATACGTATTTGTAAGTACAGAAGTCATTTCAGAAGTATTCCTCGAACCGTCATTCGACCTTGCAGCCCGTTTGGTTGAACGAGACCTAAGGCTCGTTCAACCGCTGAACATCGAACTTAACGTCGATCTCATCTCGAATGTAGATCGGCTCATCAAAAGGCATCCGTGCAATTTCTTCACCGGCTTCGTTCCAGCCAATCGCCTCTTCGTCATTGACCTCGAAGCGGGTGATTATTTCTTGCGTGACACCGAACAATCGCAGCAACCCAAACAGCTTGTCATCGGGGTTCGTATACGCCTCAATGGCGTGCTCAACACCAGGACCAAACAGCTGCTTCAAGAACGGGCGCGGTGCCCAACGTGGTGGGATGTAGTACAAGTTCGGTTCGGTACCAAACTGTGGATACAAAGGAAGCGCAACTTTGGCGATATGCACGAGGTAGTCGAGCGGGCTGTTCGGATCGGCATTCTCAGGTGTATTCACCCAACCCTGCAATCGAATTTTGCCAACACACGCAACCACACATCGTGAACTAATTCCACCTTCGATTCTAGGGAAGCAGCCGATGCATTTTTCAGTTACACCCTCGTTCGGGCGGTACATTGCCTTCTTGTAAGGGCAACCTTCAACACATTTCCTGTAACCCCTGCAACGCTCTTGGTCGACAAGCACAATGCCGTCTTCCGGTCGTTTGTAAATCGCCTGTCTTGGGCAGTTACCCAAGCAACCCGGATATGTGCACTGATTACAGGTGCGTTGCAGATAGAACATCCAAGGATCGTGCACCGGAAGCGACGTACCGTGATCGAGCGATCCTGCCGGGGTGTCTTCGTACATGTTTGGGTAGGCCCAATCATCATCCGAAGGCATGTGTCCCAGAACTTTTTCGCCGTCGGGAGCCTGTTCAAAGATGGTTTCACCTTCGAACGTATCGCCATCCCAAGAACCTGGACCAAGCATATTCAGCAGCTTGATGTCCCAGTGTCGTGGATACCCGCCGTACGGCTTCGTCTCCACGTTGTTCCACCACATCTGCTCCTGACCTTCACTGAAGGTCCAGGTGTTTTTGCAGGCCATCGTGCAGGTCTGGCAACCAATGCACCGGTTGATATTGAACGCAATCGCGAACTGCCTCTCCGGACGAGATTCTTCGTACGGATACTCCATATCGCGATTTAACTGCCAGTTAAAGACTTTGACCATATCTATTCACCCCTCCGTGGAGTGGAGCGTCGACGTGGATACACACCCGTCTCAGCTAGCTTCTCTCTGCGTTCTCCGATGAAGTCGTGAACATAGTCAGGGCCTTTCATCTTGTAGACAGGGTGCAACCCCATGTAAAAAGGCTTGCGGAACATTTGGAATAACATCAAATCGGTGTAGCCCATCGTTATGTACTCTTCGACATAACAACGAGCCGCCTCGAGAAGACCCTCTTCCGGATTCTCAAATGGCACCCGCATCGCCTCAGCGTCGTACGGATCCTCAATATCGACAGGCTTCTCCGATGGGTGCGAAACCGGCTGGCCGTTGAACCAACCAACGGGCGCACCACCTACAGGCCTACCGTTTCTTCCGTTTGGACCAGTCGCATTAGTCATCGATGTTACCTCCAGCCAGGAATCGCTTCATATCGTCGCTCTCATTGCCAGGTGTAAACCCGCTCGTAGCCGGTTCCCAAGTTCCCTTGCCGCCACGTGCGCCATCCTCGGCGTGCGTGATCTTCACCATCACTTCTTTCGGAGCGCCGGTAGGGGTGTGAGTATCGACAGTGAAACCCTTCAGGATTTTGTTCGTAAAGAAGTCTTTGTGAGCAAGCGATTCCGTCATCTGAGTAGGTTGCAGCCAAGACCGCACAACACTCTGTTGAGAACCGCTTCTGAAAGTAGCGATGTAACCCGTATCGGTCAGTGACGACCCATCGGGGTTTTCTTCTTGTGCCTTCTTTGATCGATGCGTTGCCGCGTGGCCACCGTGAATGATGATCGTCATGTTGCGAGGCAATGAAGGGTTGTAGTGGACTCTCAGCATCAAACGAGCAATCGCAGCTAGTTCCGGTCGCTCTTCGTGCCCAATAAACGGTCTGTCTGCCGGGTTAGCGTCAACCCAAACATAGTCACCGTCTTTTACGCCAAGCTCTTTAGCGTCATCAGGGTTGATATCCATTTCCTCTTCACCAACCCACGGCGAACGAGTGTCTCGTCTGTATGGATCGCCGAAGTTACTGGACCAAATGGCGTTCCAGTCACTTGTGCTCCATGACGAGTGCGTCCTATGTCGAGGTTTCGGAGTCGAAAGGTGATATTTCAAGCCAAGATCCAACAACGGATTCTTCGATGAAAGCATCTCGTCAGTCGTCACAACCTCGTTGTAAAGAGACTTACCATCGGTCGTGTCGCTTGGCAGAATTCCGTAATCCTTTGGCCTTAGCGTTTCGAGCGACTTGTTAGCAATAATCACCCGCGGCTGGTGCGGAGTAGCTTCGATCGGCTCACGGTGAACGATCAGGTTTTCACCCTGGTCAATCCATTCGTCTTCCTCTCGATACAGCTCCATCCTGCCAGTTCGAGTAAAGAACGGCTTGCTCTCGGTAATCTGTTCGTAGCCCGGGATTCTTGGGTAAGTGCGGAACAGAGCCAAATGGCCCTTATCCGCAGCGATCATTTCTTCGGCGTTGTAACCACGCAGTGTCGAGCTGGCATCGATGATGCGTTGTAGGTAAACCTCAACGTTGTCCTCATCAACGAACTTCCAGTGTTTCGTAAATCTCTCATCCCCGGTCAGCTTCGTCAGCGCCTTGGAAATCGTTGAGTAAACCTCGATATCCTGCTTCGTGTTGTGGAGTCGTTTGATTCCACCACGTGGGTACATCTGAACGAACGGATTCGTACAGGACGCCGTCATATCAGGACGTGAGAACTCGACCCAGGAATCTACCGGGAACACGAAGTCTGCATATTCGCAGTTCATGTTCCATTCGTAATCCTGAACCATCCACATCTCTTGCTTCGGCTGCACATTCGCAATCTGGTTGTAGTGCCACTTGGCTACGCCGAGCAAGTTTGCGTTGGCGGTCCATACCACCTTCGTGGGGCTTGGCATGTGGCTCTCACCCGTAACCACCACACGGCCTTCTTTTGGCGTGTCTATGATCAATGGCTTGTCGCCGTGATCCCAGAAGTGAACCGATTCAAATACGAGCTTCATTCGTTTCTTGATATCTCGGCCGTCTACGTCTGGGTCCATCGTTTGATCGAACGGATCTTCAGCGATGTAAGAAGGCAAACCGTTGAATACTGGAGCCTTGTAGTTACCGGCGTAAGAACCGACGTTTCCACCGAGCTTGCCCACATTTCCAGTCAGCGTCGCAACAAGGTACTGCGCCCGGTTGATCAGGTCATTGTGGAAGTACATGTTCGAACCCATGCCCGTCAGGAACCCCACAGCCTTGGCGTTCACAATGTCGTCCGTCAATTTGCGAATCGTCTCTTCAGGAATGTTTGTTATTTTCGCTGTGTTTTCCAGCGAGTATTCCTCGGTCATCTCCAAGTACAGATTGAATGTCGATCGAACGTTTACCGAGCCATCAGAAGTCGCAACTGAACCCTTGAAATCCATGTCGATGTCGGCGAGCGTGTAGCCCTTGGTGGCAAGACCTGTCTCAAGATACTCACCAACCGCCGTTCGGCTAAACCCGATCGGAGTTCCATCCTTCATCATCATCACGGAAGTGGTTTTCAGCTCGTCGTCCATGATCTGAAGGACTTTGCCGTGCTCGTCGAGCCACGTGTCACCTGGGTCGATAATTTCGATTCCCGGAACTTCCTCGGCTCGTAACACCTTCAAAGTGTCGGTACGAATCACAACCGGGTAGTCGGTGAATTTCTTTACATACTCATCCTTGTACGTCTTCTCTCGCATGATCAATCCGGCGATGCCGAGGTTCAATGCGGAGTCGGAACCGGCACGAATCTGTACCCAATAATCCGACTTCGGTGCCGAAGCGCTGTACTCAGGAGAAATAACGACAATCTTGCCGTTGCGCTCGATCATCGACTGCCACCAAATTGGGTCAGCCATCTTGTTAGAAACGAGGTTCAAACCCGTCATCACGATCAGATCTGAATTCCAGAAGTCGTTGAACTCCTGGTCGAAAGTCTGCGCGCCGTGAACCATCGGGTGCCCAGGGGGAAGATCGGTGTGCCATGCGTAGTTGTCGAAACCACGTGTACCTAACGATTTTTCAGGCCCCTTGCCACGGATCGCATCGTCGAGCAGTGAAAGCATGTTGCCCATTCGGTACATGCCAACCAATCGAGTCGCGCCCAAGAAGGCCATACCGCCACGAAGCTTGAAAGTACGGATTCCTGCGTAATCGCCATCCGGGTCTTTCAACGTTTCGAGCATCTCTTCCGGGTAGCCCTGTTCACGCAGCATCTGGGCTCCGGAATCACCACTGTAAGTAATGGCAACGTTTTCCATACCCATCGCCACATACTCAGCGATTTCGTCCCAGCTCAGCTCAACCCATGCGTCTTCACCGCGCTTGAAATATTTTCGATCAGCAACGCCGTCTGCAGCTCGTGGGAATCCATCGTCTGCCCATTGCTTCCAACCTGCACGAACTACAGGGTGCTTGATGCGAGAGTGGCTATAGACACGCCGGGAGTACGAAAGCCCCTTCAGGCAACCTCTGGGATTCCAGTTCGCCGTTGCGTGATTGCCATCGAGATCTTGATACGAAGCGATGTCGTATGGCTGTTCGATTTTGGTGATAACGCCGTTACGAATCGATGCTTCAAGCCGACAGTTGTGAGTGTCGTTGGGTGCGCAAACAAATTTGAATTTCTTGTCGACACGGTGCTGGTCACGATAGATGGCTTCCCAATCGCGATTTGGATAGTAAGCGAGAGGGTTATCGATCGCCGTAGAAGTTGAGAGGAATCCCATACGAGGAGCAGTAATTGCAACTCCAATGGCCAATGCGGAGGCGCCAGTCAACTTTAAAAACTGGCGACGATTTAGGTCTTGTGGCATTCGAATCTCCGACGATTCTCGTCGTTTTCAGTCCTGTTTAGGTTTTTATGTCAGCCCCACACTTCGATTCGTAAATCGATTGAGCTATATATTGGAGACGCCCAGTCAATGAATCTTCACAAAGGTGTGAGTAATTTGTGATTTCGTTTAAATAACGTGTTTTGTGTTTGAATTTCGGGCGAGTACTCTTGATCTAAACACCTAGAGAATAATTCGCAGCCGTCACCATGTGACACTGGGACTGATGGATTTTCGACTCAGCGCAGAGAACAGTCTCAGGCAACGAAACTCTAAATCTACGGCGGAGTGAATCCGGTAGTAACGCGCCAGAAAAACTTACTGAGTCACTTATGTTGGAACCAAATAGACACACAGTTCTTCGGATTCGCATTGATCGAGCTGTCGACGCTCCAGATGAAATCGAGTTTGGTGGGCCCTGTGGGGATCGAACCCACGACCTGCGGATCCAAAGTCTGATGCTCAACGAATACCGAGTGTTACAGCAGCTTATTCGATCAAAACTGACGCAGAAATACCGGTTGAGTCAGATGCAATTGCTGAAAGTTAGACCTGCTGATTCCCACTACGCCGATGCCGAGTGTGATTGCGTTCGTACCAAAAGTTATCGCCGAGCCTGACCATAAATGCAACCCGATTCCCACCAGCAGAAACGCAAGTTGGTACTCGGGTATAGGAAAATTGCTTAGCCACATACGGTTCATCGTGTTCTGCCCCCAAGATGATTACGCTGGCAAGGCTAGATAGCTCGGAATTGGTGAGTTAGCTCGCCTTCGGAGAGGCTGACGACTCGATAGCCGGATGGATCGTCGCCCAGTGGGTAGCCGAGTGCGCTCGTCACGACAACGTCTAATCCATTGTCGCTGGCGAGGTGATTGCGGTGCCAGTGACCAGCGAACACTGTTTGTACGTTGGCTTCCCGTAGAAGTTTCACGACGGGTGTGCGTCGCTCTAACGGGACTGTCCAGTATCCAGTCGGTTGGTTGCCCGGACTAGGAGCCCAGCTGAAATCGACATCTTCCTCGTTTGCGTTATCCAAGAACAACGGGTGATGCATGAACGCCACAACGTGCTCGGCGTCTTTTGATTCACGAGAACGAAGTGTGTCGCCAAGGAAATCCATTTGGAGTTTGTGTTCGTCTGGAATATTTTGGGGACGATCGAGTAAGACCGAATTGAGAATGATGAACTTTGATTCTCCGTGTGAGAATTCATAGTAATCGGCGCCAAATTCATCTCGATACGCTGAAACTGAATCCCTATCGGGTATCAGATTGTTCACGCCAATATCGTGATTGCCAGCAACCCAGTGAACGGGAGTGGTTTTACCGTACTCACCTAGAGTTTCACGAATGAGTTTTTTCTGATATTCATTATCGAACTCGTTCACCATGTCGCCACAAACGACGACGAACGCGGGATCGATTTTGTCGAACTCATCGAGAGCGGTTGTGAGATTTTTGCGCTCTGGCTCCATGCTGTTGCTGTTCATTTTGGGAGCAGGTTTTACGTTCATCCCGTGCTTTTGAAAGTCCGCTATTGTTTCGGAATCCATTCCCGCAAACCGGGCGTACATCCCGACTTGTGGATCGGCCATTTGTATGAAATTAAAGTCTGTCATTTGGAGCGATCTTACACGGAGAACGTTCACGATAAGATCACTTTCACCTACAGGATGAACGTGTTTGATCTCGATTGAACACTCGCTAATTCCAGGTGCTTTTGACTAGCGTTTTAGTTTATCGAACAGTTGTCGCCTTTCCTCGGCACGTTCTGCCGCTTCTTTTGCATCCTCTTCCTCGTCCATCAATCGCTCCTGCGCAATCATCGACAACAACACTTGATCCGGAAGATAGTCAGGGTCGATCCCTTGAGCGTCGACAATTTCTGTAATTTGATGAATCAGAACGTCCAGTCGCGGTTTCTCGTCTGACTTGATCTCTCGTTCAGTCCAGCCGGGCATGCTCGGGCGATCCTTACCCGGCCCATACCTAAGCCAGGACTTCGGATCCGACTTAAACACACGAGACTCGGCATTGAGCCTCGCCTGTGCACGGGCTTGCCTTACCCTCTCCGAAAACTCCAGAAATTCTGGTTCGCCATTCCGTCCTCTTGCCATCCAATCATAGTAAGTGGAGGGAGAGATGCCGGCAGCCTCAGCCGCTACATAATCAAATGCGCCGGCTTCAATCGATTCAACTACGAGACCAGTAGTCTCGTTGGTAAGTTTTGGTTTCCGACCGACTTTCTGAACTTCACTGGTCATCCTATTTCTCCCAACAAAAGCTGCGTCGAAAGCTGATCCTCGTATTCACTTGAATCAGGCAGGAAATCTTCGAGGCCAGTTTTGCGGAGCGTTTCGCCAACTTCGCCGATTCGCACCCATATTTTCGTCAGACGTGATTCGTCACGTTGTTCTCGGACTTCAACTATTCCAGCTTCTGTCATCTGTTGCGAAAGTTCCTGTAGCTGCTGCGAAGACTTGTGCTTTTGGAACACGATCGTCGAAATCTCGGTCTGTGTGAGACTCCCTCCGTTGTCATCCAAGACAGAAACGACTTTCTGTTGATCTGCCGAAATCACATTCTCACCAAATATGAATTGGCATGATCTGATGTAGTAATCGACTAGTGCCATCGCAGCAGTCAAATGGCTGACACCGACCTCACTACGATGATCCAGGAGTGCGTAAATGACAGCCAATCTGCGGATATGAGGCTCAACTCGACCTAACACGGCTCCTAACATTCCTTGTGGTTCAGCAGCCGCAAGTGTTCTGTATACCTTGTCCCATCTCTCCCACGCTTCTTCGGTCATGCCGACTGAACCAACAGTACTCGAGAACTGGACTGCAGCCCTAACATCACCTGCTATCGAATCAATTGCCGAGGAGGTGAGTTCTCCCCCTCGTGGCAATAACTTCGTCCGGCGGACGTAGAAGAACAACAATCTATTGGCGAGACCATTCCAGTAGGACACATTGGACATCTGCGACTTGAGCTCATGAGCTGTAATGTGAGCATTTAGAGAAATGTGAGGCGCAGTAGATTTGACCGGCGAATTTTTAGTCATTGAATTGAGATCATCTCCATCCCAAGACGTTCGCATCAAGGGCGATAGCGTATTGCCCTCGCGTTGGAGCTGAGCGAGGACATTCGCTAACTCCGACTCGATTACCAGTAGTCTTTTGTCTTCTATTCCTACATCTACCAAATCGGTCACCATCCCATCCTTGTCAGCACGTTCCTTGTCCTGTTTTGATCTTGCGACCTTGTGTTGGTAGACCGGGTCTCTAACCGCCCAGATAAGACCCTCACCGCTACTCAGACCTCTGGAAACACAATCTTTTGCCCACGCTGAATCTACCGCGCGAGCGACCTCTAACACCCAGTTGAGGGAAGACCCCTTCCTACCTCTCGAACTCTCCCCGACAAGCACCAACATTTCGTTAGTGTAGTGCGGACTGGATTCGACTCGAAAATTAGGACCTCTCCCAATGATTGATCCACAGACAACAAGAAACTGCGCCAACAGTCCGACTGGATCGGATTCGCTGTGGGGCGATACTGTCTTGACGAACGCACCTGCGATTCCATGCAGTGCAGCTGGATGCAAAACCCCAGTGAATTTTTTTGTTTGCCCAGGGTGCGAACTTGCGAACTTAGCGAAGTTCGATCCAGTGGTAATCGAAGCATCCTTCGCTGGAGCACGATTTCGATGACTCATGTTTGGATTTACCAACCCTAGCCAATCAGCGAGTCTGCCAAAGACGGGGACGCCAAAGTACTCTTCAGCTTTTGGAAGTCCAGATACCGGATGGCCCGCTTCGATACGCTCGAAAGTCCTCTTTACCCAAGTGAGCCTCTCTGTTGCTTCTTCGTCACCTGTTTCTGATGTCACAGTTCGAAAGATTTTCTCCACGATCTGTTCACTGAGGTATCTAGCCAATAGGCCCGCGACAATCTGATAAAAATCGTTCCGCCCACCCTCACCTGGTGCCAGCCTGACAAGTGCCGCGACCACCGCCACAAGAGCTACGTTGGGTAGGAGAACATCAATATCGATCTTTGTGGGATCACCGTCGCTGACCCACTGAACTTTCTCTCCGCTCAAATGGACGGACCCCGGCATTATGGTTTGACCACCGTCCCCTCTCAATTCGATGAGTGTTGCTTTGCCTGAAGCGCTCGCGGCTGGCAAATCAAACCGCTTCGTTTTGATCGATTTGGTAACAGCAAACAGGTGGTGACTAGATGGATTTGAGGTCCGTCCGAAGACGGCAGCTGATTCCAATCCGAAGGCTTTCCAGGCTGCGGCCGCTTCGGTAGCGTCGATATCAATATCAACCAGGCCACCCGACCGTTCACCAAGAAGAACACCGATGTTCGAGTTCGCTTCGAAGTACGAGGGGATCTCTTCTTTGGTCAGTGAAAGCTTCGGCCAATTTTTTACTATTGGTGCTTTTTTGCGTGGCGGAACCGGAATCACTTTCCAACCCCGCTGCACATAGTCAATTGCCTGTTCTACCGATGTACTCATTTTGCAGCTCCTCGGTGAGAACGCTTTGACTGACGGCGGGCAGCAAGCTTTGTGAAGTACAAACTTCGAAGTAGCTGAACTTTCTTATCCAGCCGTCGTCCAGTAAGACTCGGATCAATCGCCAACGCCTCGTCGACAAACTTCTTGTTGAATCCTTTTCGGGCATTCTTAGCAATTGCATAAGAATCACGTTTAACGTGTAGAGATAAGCCGCCTATTCGGGCTCTCATTCGTTTAGCTTTGTCTTCCGAAGTAGGGGTCGGATTTTTCCGGTGCCCATTGTGTTGTAGATTCATGCTTATAAACGGTAGACAGCAGAACAAAGAAGAAGAAGGGACCCCGCGCGGCACTTGCTACCTGCGCGGGTGGATAGAGCCATGGTTAATTACCCTGATCGGTTTGCTACTCGTTCAGCAGTCAATCATGCGGTGAAGTTGTTAGAGGTAACGCACGCTCTCAACAGCGCTGTGTTCGAAGAACTGATCAGCGAAGCTAAGCAGGCGCGAGCTGTTCTTGATGCTGGAGACCCCAAAGAACTCGCGGTCTGGCCGCTGCTGCACGTCGGCGGCCGTCTTGGATCGGCAGTAATCGTCTGGACCGACAATTGGGAAGTTACTTGCCCGGCAATGATTCTCACATTGTTCCGCTCGCTCGAGAAATGGGTTGAAGTGGGTTTTAGCGACAACTTCGCGAAGGCAAATTCCGTCACACGAACCATTCCAGATGCACCCGTTGTCGACGCAACGGTTTCTGAAAGACAACTGATCCGCCAACGAGACAACTATTTACAAACAATTGTGGAAAACCTGAAATCGTCCGGTTCACAGTTTTCAGCAGTGATTCCTCTCAAACCAGATCACCATTACCAGTGGACCGTTAGGCGCCAATTTTCTGGTTGGACATATGAGCAAATTTCGGACGAACTGGTGAACGGAAAACTTCACGACCCATCTACGGTCAGATCGGCTGTATCAGGAATAACGAAAGCGATTGGTTTCGAACCCACAGATCTCAGGTCCGAGCGATAGCCCTGGCTAAATCTGACTGCCGAGGCCAAATCGACGACTTGCCTTTATCGCTCTATCTTGAGCTGTCGATGAAGCGTATTTGCGAACCATCTCCTGGCTCTTCCATCCAGCAATTCGCATCAGATCCGATTCACTGCCGCCATCAGCTAGCCAGTAGTGAGCAAAACTATGGCGAAGCTGATGCAAGTGAATGTGATCAAGTCCGGCTTTTGCAGCCCTACGCTCAAGCATCTGCCTCAAACCGTCTTCAGTGAGTCGCCCTTTTTTACCAAGCCACAACAATCGCATGTCGGTATGCGGATGCCGTGCACGGACGCGTAAGTAACGGTCTAATGCCTTCACTGTCCTCGGATCCAATGGCACTAAGCGATCCCTGCCGCCTTTACCGAGCACCCTCGCTACACCCGCATCTAGGTCGACGTCATTCTCAAGTGGGTTTTCTGGATCGTACCGCAGACTAGCGATCTCTTGCCTTCGAGCACCCGTTGTGATGAACATACGAAGGATTGCCAAATCTCGTCGTTCCTCGAAACTGGTCCCTCTGCAAACCTTGAGCAATGCGTCTATCTCTTCTTTTGAAAGCACGCGAACGGCTTTCTCAGGGACTTTTGGGACCTTCATGTTGGCCATCGGGCTGGAATCGGGGGAGATCTCTCCCTCCTCAACGGCCCACTTGAAAAACGCTCTGAGGCTGCGATACCGGTTCGCTGCCGTAGCAGGGGTCCACCGCTCGAGTTGATCGGCTATGTAGTGCTCTACATGCTCACGTTTGAGCTCCGCCAAGTACAAAGGCATACCTTTGTCTTTTACGAACTGTCCGAGCTGTGTGCAGGCCTCGAGATAACTCTTGATCGTCTTCGGGCTTTTGTTCGTCGCAGCCAGATGCCGCTTAAAACTAGTGATGTTTATAGCGATATCACCAGATGTCTGGGTAGAATGAATCTGTGCCATGGCGAGGTTCCAATTCGTTGATTACGAAAAGTGAATTTTCATAATTATCTGCTGTAACAGCGCTAAGCACAAATGAGTTAAAGGATCAGCAGGTCTATTTGAACTCAAAAACCGTTCCCGAGTAGCTCAGTGGTAGAGCAGCTGACTGTTAATCAGCCTGTCGTAGGTTCGAATCCTGCCTCGGGAGCCATATAGAACCCAAATAGAAAAAGCCCCGACATTGCGTCGGGGCTTTTTCGCTACAGGGAGTAGCCATAATTTAGGCAGCGCCTCACCCTACGCCGCGGCAACCTCTGAACCAGCATTCTCACGAACACCCTTCAGAAGCAACCACAAAGTCAGACCCAGCTCACCGATCACCGCCGGCATCAGCAAAGCGATCGAAAGCGTGTCATTGTGATTCGAAGTGATGAAAATAATCATGCTATCGATCACATACCCAGCACCAGAAATTCCCAAAATAATTCCAAGAACGCGAGGCAAGTTACCCGAACGCAAAATCGAAACACCAAGCATCACCAAGTGAGCACCGAAGAACATCAACGCCAACTGGAACCCAGCCTGGAAATCAGCAATACCAGCAGCAAACACCGTGTAAGCCTGAGTCAGATCGCCACCAACCAGCGCCTCTGAAGTATTCAGCACCGTGTAAGCGTCGTACAGATCAAGTAAAAACGCCGCCAAAACCGCCGAATAAACAAGTCTGAACCCAGCCGTAATCAGCGAAACAGCACGACCCGCATTTTCGAACAGCAAATACAACGTAATCGAAACCGCAACGTCAACCGCCACAATCACAAACCAAGTAACCAAGCTGAACCCGAAAATCCCCATCGAGCCCAAGAAGCTCTCCGCCGTCTCAATCGCCGATCCCTCCACAACCAGCGTTTCCAATACCAACGGCGAAAACATTCCTACTACAAATAGGATCAAATACAACGCCCCCGTAACCTTCGCCATCCCACGAAGTGAACCCTTCAAACCATCGTTCTGCGCCTCTATATTCCCACCCATATTTAGTGTTGCCGTAGTCATTTTTCTAATCTCCAAATTTCTTTTTATAAATATCTTTTAAGTCGACTCCGCAGAGCCGTTATTTTTCGAACCGACTAATTCCGGTCTAGCTGGCAACTGCAATCGAATAAGCAATCGCCGAATCAGACAACCGACCCACAATCGCCGGAGCCTGTTCAATCAAGTCGTCGTTTTCAATAGCGGCCACCATGAACAAAGCAAAATCAATCCGCTTCGTCAGATTGCTCGCGAGAATCGGATCCCCAACGTGTTCGCTCCACACCGGCAAACCCTCGCTCGTACCCTCTTCAAGATCGCTTCCACGAACCAAAGTCCAACGCCGACCGCTCTCGAAGATCAAATTCGTCGCCCTGACCTGATCGCCGATATCCGCAAATCGAAGTAATTTAGCGATCGCACCACCGACATTCACGATGAGTTTGAGTTTCTTCGAATAGACGTCTTTGCCGTCGAGACTAATGTGCCAACCGGACGAGAAAACCAACCGCGCATCCGGCTCCGCAAAATCAAGCACAGCCTGCGCCGTACCAGTCGCATAACCCTTCACGCCCCACGGAACCAACACCGTCAAAACTGCGTCCGACCCCGCAACCGCTTTCCGAATAACCTCACGGTCATCAGTGTCACCAAGAAAAATTTCGATCCTGCCTTCGAAATCAGCCAGCTTCTCAGCGCTCTTCGCCCTCGCCACACCAACCACCTTGTATCCACGATCCAATGCATGCTGAACCATGTATCGACCCAGCTTTCCCGACGCCCCGATGACCGTCACCTGTTTCTGATCCGAATCGCTCACCTTCGGCAAGTAATCAATCGTTTCCATTTCGCTCTCCCTGTTTGTAAATGTCACGGTCACAGCCACCTTTTTGGTAGTCCGTGCCGTTGACTTACTTAGTAAGGTAACCTTACAGTGTAAGAATGTCAACAAGAGATCTTCATAAGTTCTCAAAATTATCGATCGCAAATACGAAATGGAGCACGCGTTGGTGCCACGCAAAAAAACGACCGGCAGAAGCACCAGTCCTTTAAGTAAGGAAAAAGTGATTCAGTCGGCGTTAGAGCTCGCTGACGAAGGAGGCGTGACTTCCTTAACGATGCGCAAACTCGCCGAAAAACTAGGCGTCGAAGCGATGTCGCTCTACTACCACGTGGCAAACAAAAACGAGATCCTCGACGCAATACTCGATGCCATATTCAGTGAAATACAACTCCCAGACCCCAACGACGACTGGAAAACAGCAATGCGAAAGCGCGCCACATCAGCGCGTGAAGTAGTCCTCCGCCACAAGTGGGCCGTCTCCTTAATGGAGTCACGCCCAAACCCCGGACCCGCCACCATGCAACACCACAACCAAGTGCTAAAAGCACTCCGCACCAACGGCTTCACCCTGCCAATGGCAGCCCACGCCTTCTCTCTAATCGACAGCTACGTCTACGGATTCGTCATGCAGGAAGAAGCCCTGCCATTCGAAACAGAAGAGGAACTCAAAGCCGTCGCCGATGGAATCATGGCGCAGTTCCCCATCGAAGAGTTCCCATACCTCGGAGAAATGATCGTCGACCACGCCCTTAAAGCCGGTTACTCCTACAAAAAGGAATTCGAATTCGGACTCGACCTAATCCTCGACGGACTCGAACGAGCTTCAACCGAAGAGGAATAAATTGGGGTCGCCAAAACGACTAAATCAGACGACCCCAAATCCGATTAGTTGACCTTCTTTGAAAGATCCGCACCGGCCTTGAACTTCACAACATTTTTGCCATTGGCAGCGATCTTGATCTCTTTACCCGTCTGAGGGTTTCGACCTACCCGAGCCGCAAACGAGTCCGCATCATCGAACTCAACAATGTTCAGATTCCGACCCTTGCCCTCTTCGACAATAAACACCCCGAAATCCTCGATATCAACGAAATCACGCTTTACAAGTTGACCCGTCGTTACCGACTTAAAGCGATCGAGAAAAATCTTCAGTTGCTCTGGGCTAAGCGGACGACCAGTCCCATCATCCGATTTCGCCATCAACGCGATAAGTTCGATATCAGTCACCGTACAGAACAAACCGTGCAACCACGCCGGTGCGCTACCCGCCAGCCACAAGCAACCACGCTCCCGTGCCGATAAATCCGGACTCTTCGAAGCAGTTCGCGCCGCACGCTTCGAAATCGAGAACGACCCAAATCCAATGAGCTGAACACTGTTCCCCTTCTTCAACGCAGATTCAGTAGCGCTCACAAAACCATCGAGCGCCCGCTTCGCATCAGCCTTGCTCAAATCCGCACCATCAGCGATCGCATCGACAAGCTCACCCTTGTTCATCGCCGAAGCCGGCTCAGCACTCGCCATCGAGAAAGTAGCCACACCCAAAACCAAAGCCAGCACCATCAGTAGCTTCTTCATATTTACCCCTAGCAAACGACCGTCTAAAAACGCCGAGTATAAATGCAATACGCGTTGATATCACCACAACAATCACAAGAAAAGATCAACCCACTCTCTCGAACCGACCATTCAGCACCGAATAAGCTAACCTGCACCTCGAAATCACAATTCCACCGCAATCTCACATGAAAAACAATTCGAGAGGAAAACCATGAGCCGCAGACTCGAAAACCGCGTCGCCATCATCACCGGAGCCAGCTCCGGAATGGGCAAAACAACAGCCATTCAATTCGCAAGAGAAGGCGCAAAAGTCGTCATCGCAGCCCGACGCGAAGAAGAATCCCTCGAAGTAGTGAACGAAATCACCAACAACGGCGGCAACGCCATCTACGTCCAGACCGACGTCGCAAAATGGGCCGATGTCGAAAACATGGTCAACACCACCCTCTCCGAATACGGCCGACTCGATTGCGCCTTCAACAACGCCGGTCTCAGCGGTCGCCTCACCGAAGGATGGCTCACCATCACCGAGGAACAATGGGACCAAACAGCCGACGTAAACCTCAAAGGCGTCTGGATGTGCATGCGACTCCAAATTCCCGCCATGCTCGAATCAGGAGGAGGAGTGATCGTAAATAACTCGTCCCTACTCGGCATGCGAGGCGCCGGAAGCGCCCCCTACGCCGCAACCAAACACGGAGTCATAGGACTCACCCGCTCGGCAGCAGTCACGTTCGGCGATCAAAACATCCGAGTCAACACAGTCGCCCCCGGATTCATCCTCACGCCAATCATGGAAGCCCGAATCAAAGAAAATCCCGCCTGGGCCGACAACGCCGACAAACTCATCCCAATGGGCGACCTCGGCGCAACTGAAACCATAGCCGAAGCAGTCACATGGCTCTGCTCCGACGAATCGTCCTACATCACCGGCCAAACCCTAACCGTCGACGGCGGAGTCCTAGCCCAAATGACCCCCAAAATGACCTAACCGGGTAATCGCATGCGAGATGGAGCCCGTCTAGATCATATCCTCAACGATCAACCGCAGCGGATCGATCTAATCCGGATTCCAGATCATCAACCACATGACGGGTCAATCTTGCCATTCGAAATTTCTTGCCATTCGCATTCTGAAAATAGATTTGCAGATACATTTCTTGACGGATTGCAATATTTACCAAGAACAGAGCGCACATCGACGATCACTGCATTGGGGCGAGCCGTACCCGAAACAGCTCCGTCAAAGAGAACACCACCGGAAACTGAGTGAGTATGTGTCTGGGTTAGCATTTTTGATGCAATCTCGGAGATCACTGCAAGACAACGCTGATTATCGTCGTCTATTTCGGCAGATGCCGAAAAAGGTGATGCAGTAAATATCCACAGCGAGGCAATTAGTACCCAAGTTATAAGCGTCATTAGTGTCGATTTCATTGACTATTCCTTCCACAATGCATCGTGGGTAGAAAACATTTGGTACCGTCCGGCGTGCGAACCGACTCTCTACCTTCTAAGTACAAAAGTCCTACTCGATGGGGAATCACGAAGAAAGTGGACTCAACACATTCATCTTTCAAACCACCGAACCATGCCAACATAGGCGGATCCGTTTTGTAATTTTCATATCCTGCCTCGTCAACATAAACCTCGCAGTAGAAACCATGTCCTCATCTTGAGGTTCCTGTTGCCACCTACTCAGGCCAAGCGAAATCCGTCTCGAACTCGGCCTTACCCTGAACATCCAGCTTCACCCGATAAAGCTCACCACCACGATGAGCTGCCCCGTCATACGTCCCCGGCGAACCCTCACCAGTACCGTTCCACGCCGTAGTTACAAATAACTCGTTCAAATCCTTACCACCAATCATCGCACTCGAAGTCTGCGTCGCCGGGAACCGAACCCGACGCTCCTCCTTGCCATCCGGGTCGATCCGAATGACACAACCACCACCCCACATCGCCTGCCAAATAAAGCCCTCCGAATCGACGGTCATCCCGTCCGGAAACCCCTCTTCGCCCTCAAACACAATCAAATCACGTCGATTCGAAAAAGCCCCAGAAACAGCGTCGAAGTCGTACGCCCAAATCCGCTTCTGCTGAGTATCCACATAGTAAGAAGTCGAAAGATCAGGCGAAAAACCAAGCCCGTTCGAAGTACCGATATCCTCCTGAACGATCGTGATTCCACCGTCAGGATCAAACCGATACAGCTTCGCCCTACGACCATCCTCGTAATACGTCCCGGCGTAAAACTGACCACCCGGACCCGCCGTCACATCGTTGAACTGAAGCGGCATCCCGTGCAACGTCCCCTGATGAATGTAGGTGATCTCCTCACCCTCGCGCCAAAGACCAATCCCCGACCAACTGGCAACAACAAACCCGCCCTGCTTGTTATTCGCATACCCCCCGATGTACTCACCCTGATAAATCTTCCGACTCTTGCCAGACGCAGGGTCGTACTCGAACAACCGACCCGTCTGGATATCCGTCCAATTCAAAATCTGACGCTTCGGATCCCAAACCGGACCTTCACCGACCCTAGTCTTAAAGTCAGCAATCATCTCTACTTCGTACGCCATCAGTTTGAAATCCCTTCAACGAATTCTTCGCCCACCACGCAAACAAGCGCGCTACCGCCGCGCCATGAACCGTACAGCAATAATCACGAGGAAAGACCAATCACGCCCTACTCAGCTCCCCAGCTCGAACATCACCTCATCTACAAAGCACCAGTACCACTCCTCACCCGGCTGGTGCGACTTGATAATCCCGTGCCCATCCGAATGAAAATGCTTCGTCGCATGCGTGTTCTTAGAATTGTCACAGCACCCAACCTGCCCGCAAATCATGCACAAACGCAAGTTCACCCACTCATCACCCATATCAACGCACTGCAAGCACTGATCCGGCGACGACGGCGTCACATCATTAATCAACCCTAAATGCGAACAATCCTGTTCAAACTCACCCATTCAACCATGCTCCCAAACTCAGAATAAATAAAAGCCTCAAACACAATTCGGCAACCCTAACAGCAAGCAACTATCAATTAGTATCCCGAACGAACACAACCCACCACAGCTCACCTAGATCACCCTCGCCACTCTAAACCCAGCGTAAACCGCCGCCAAACCACCAACGTTCGTAAGCAACATATTAGCCCCGAACCAACCCCACTCCGACGCCCGAGCCATCTGAACATTATCGAACGCCAACGTCGAAAACGTAGTAAACGCCCCCATAAAACCAACAAGAGCAATCACCCGCATATTCTCGCTAATCCAGCCCCGCTCTTCACTCGCCGCCCAAATAAACCCGAACAACAGCGCGCCAATCATGTTGGCAACAAAAACACCCCACGGCATCCCAGCAACACCATCGCGCTGAAACAACGTACCCACCCCGTACCGCGCCAACGTCCCAGCAGCTCCAGCAAGAGCTATATACGCAAATTTTTCCACAGCTAAAATCCTCACCAAAAGCAGTGCTCACCAGTTCAGTTACGCATGAGTGTGAGCCTTTCCCGGCTAATAATAGCGCGGGGCCACATCGTACTCACACTCACACCGAGCGCACCCAACGGCTCGCACCTCTGCGTCAGTTGGAACCCAGTTCAACTTCGCCGACGTATGACAATAACGAATACGACAGCAGATCCTGACTCTTTCCACACCCAGTTGAATCTTCGTGGATTCGATACGGAACGAACTCAGCAAATCACTCGCAAGTCGTACACACGAAACATTCTCCAAGGGGAACCGAGATAGTATCCGCAAGCTCAGCCACACCTATGGCATCCGCACCAAAAATCCTAGTAGCGGAAGACGCCGCCGATCTGCGTGACGCAATCGTGCTAGTTCTACTTGAACAGGGCTACCGAGTTCAAGCCGCCCGCGACGGCCATGAAGCAACTCTCCTCTTTCCCGAATTCAACCCCGATCTAGTCGTGCTCGACATGCGAATGCCGAAGATGAACGGCCCGAGCGCCTGCGCCGTAATCCGCCAAACTTCACAAGTCCCCGTCATCATGTTCACTTCCACCAACGACGCAACTGAAGTGCGCGACGCAATCATCAAAGGCGCATCAGACTTCGTCCTGAAATCCACCGGAGTAACCGAACTTACCGATCGCATCGCATTTCACCTCAACAAACCCGACGACATTCAGCCAGAAGCCACACCCATAAAAACAAAAACCGTATCTGCTTCAACAACCAACCGACCTGCAACTACAACCCTAATCATCGACCCAGACCCAGAAGCCCGCGCTGTCATCAAAGCCGTCCTAACCCGGCTCAATCAAAGCTCCGAAGAAGCCGCAACCGCCGCCGAAGCGATAAGACTATTCAAGCAAATTGATCCCGATATCGTCATCAGCGAATGGTCACTACCCGACATGGACGGATTCAGCATGCTCACCGAACTCAAAGGCACCAAAAAGAGCAAAGACCTCATCAGACTGATGATGTCGACCCGCCTGTCACCCGAAGCCCAACGTAAAGCTCACTATTTGGGCATCAAAAACTTCCTTATAAAACCACTAGCTCCATCAAAGGTCGAAATGGCGATCGCCGATTGTGTACGAGCGGCTCTAAGAAACAAAAAGAAAACAAACCGCAAAGCCGCATAGTCGTTGCCACCCCACAACACTGCGCCATAGAGCCTTGGTACTACGACAAAAATAAAAGCAGCTACTACCGAACGATTACTCTAAGCAAAACGCATCGGCAACACTCCAACAACTCGCCAAGCACACGCAACCTCGGAAACAACCGGAAATCCTAAAGTGAACTTGAACCTACCGGCATCGAAAGCAAAAATCCTCGTCGCAGAAGACACAGCCGACTTACGAGAAGTACTCGTCGAAGTATTACTCGACCTCGGCTACAACGTTCAAGCTGCAAGCGATGGCTACGAAGCGACAACGATGTTCGAGCAATTCAAACCCGATCTCGCCATCCTCGATATGCGAATGCCCATGATGAACGGTGCCGACGTCTGCGCCATCATCAGGAAAACGTCCGACATTCCCATCATCATGTTCACATCCGCCGATGAAGTATCGGAAGTCAACGGCGCAATCCTCAAAGGCGCAACCGATTTCGTTCTCAAAACCACCGGAATGGACCAACTCGCAAGCAGAGTTGAAGCACACCTCCTGCGTCAGCGAGAACCGTTGAAACCATTGCTCACCGCCGCCGATTCCCTGGTTCTGGAAGGAAAAATCACAGATAAGCCGCCGGAAAACATCCACCTATCAAACGGCCCACCGAACGCGATTAAAACCTTCACAGTAATCATCGATCCCGATAAAGAAAGCCGAGCAAAAATAACATCGGTCCTAATCCGTCTGAACCAGAACTTCATCGAAGTCGAATCAGCCGGCGAAGGAATCGCCGCAATTCAAGACTACAAACCGCAGCTCGTAGTCACCGAGTGGACACTGCCCGACATGGACACCTTCAAGATGTTCTCAAGCCTCGGCGAAGGATTCCAAGCTAAAAGTCTCACCCGTATCATCATGTCCGACAGACTATCGCCTGAAATTCACCGCAAATCCAACTTCGTCGGAATAAATAACTTTCTGGAAAAACCGGTCGACCCCGGAAAAGCCGAAGTAATGATCGGCAGCTGCATAAGAACGGCCTTCCGCAAACTAAAAAATACCGCCGCAATGGCCGCTTAGCAAACACCAGCACCAAATACCGAAGTACCCGGTAATTCCTACGTTGAGTCTGGCAAAATAGGTGCACATGCGCCATCTAGGAATACTTGGAACAATCGACGACCCAGCCTTCATCGTCAACTACAGCGGTCAACTCGTCGAATCAAACCGCGCCTTTTCGAACATCCTGGATCACGCAACTCCGCTCCAGCCAATCTCCCAAGCCTGGCCTGAAATATCCGAACTATTGGAATCGACTCGAATCTCGATTAATTCAGGGAGCCAGCCTCGGATCGACGTCAACGCAACAACGTCCGATCATCGAAAATTAGTGTTCGACGTCCGCGTCTTCAAGATCCAAGACGACAGCAACGCCGACGAACTTCTCGCTTTCATAGCCCGTGACGTCACTGCTGAACGGCTAAGCGCCACGAACATGGAACTAAAGGCCACCATCGACTCGCTTACCAACACTTACAACCGAGGACAACTCGAAGTGCTCGTAACCCAGGCGATCCGATCTGCCCAACGCCGAAAAACACCCGGAACCTTCGTATTCATCGATATCGATAAATTCAAAGAGATAAATGATTCACTAGGCCACAGTGAAGGCGATCGTATCTTGCAAGAAACGGCTGAACTGCTGCGGAAAAACCTCCGTACGTCCGACGTAATCGGAAGACTCGGCGGCGATGAATTCGGACTAATACTCATAGATGCAAACAAATCGGCTGCCGCAATCAAGATCCAGCAAATCGCCAACGAACTAAAACGCACGGTCGTCCCAAGCGGAAGCGCAACTGGAATCGACGTTTCAATAGGCCTCGCAGAATTTCCAACCGACGCCCACCAGGTAGCCAGCGTACTAGCACACGCCGATTCAGCTATGTACCGAGCGAAACTGCATCCCGGCCGACACATAGAACCCTAATCTTCACTACGCTCGCCCCGCCCACAAAAAAAGAGGAAAGCCAAAGCTCTCCCCTTTTTTTCGAAAATATTAGCGAACCTACGTTTGTAATCCCACGCAATTAGCGCAAGTTCACAACCGTATCAAGCGCAGCTGGAAGTGTTCGTCGTACAGTCAAAACCGCACCCGTCGAAGGCTGCACCTCAAGAGTGAACTGGTCGTTCGGAGTCAACAAAGTACCCGTAGAAGTAAGACCACCACTCGCCATATAGTTCACCGAACTATTTGAAGTGACATCCGTCGCAGTCGTTCGGTTCAACAACCAAACAACAATCTCGGCCTTCTCACCATCGTCAAGCAGATCATCGCCATTATCGTCACCCAAGAAATTAACCGACCACGGAACATCCTGCAAAATTTGGTTATCGTCGATATAAACAATGCTTGTACGGTTCGTAGCCGCCGCAGAATCTGGGTCAGTACCCGAACCATCAGCCGTATAAGGAGCCGCCAAATCGATCGGATCCGCACCATCGACCGATTCCACCAAAATGCTCACCTTGAAAATCGCTTCAGTAGAACCAACAAAGCCCTTGAATGCGATCACACTGCCAGAAGGACGCAAGCTACTCTTCGTCTGCTCTAATCCAGCAAAAATAGTCTCTTTCGCTCGTTCGGAAGCGAACACACCTGTGCTCAAAACCGTGAAAGCAAAAACAGAAGCAACAACTACAAACGCAATCAAAATGATCGCCGTTTCTAGTCCAGTGATACCGCGCTGATTAGTGTTCATAGTCCCGATAATCTCTTCAACATGTCCCGCCGGTTGAACCACTCAGGTTCCCCCCCTCA